>Ga0209630_10001520_pt1 | contig 24587 bp, 13 predicted proteins | sample COG_01_FD_184745 | JGI IMG/M metagenome (GOLD analysis project Ga0209630, IMG submission 184745) | Pelagic Microbial community sample from North Sea - COGITO 998_met_01 (SPAdes) (version 2) | ecosystem: Environmental > Aquatic > Marine > Neritic zone/Coastal water | place: Helgoland, sampling... | reverse complement strand
TCGAAAAAGAAGACGCCGCGGGCCCGGGCGGGCACCTCTCGAGCGATCCCCCGTCGTCCGTGAGTAAGCGTCGCAAGACGGTGCTGACGAACCAGCTGCACGCGCGGACGCCGCAGACGTCATCGGGCGCGAAGAAACGCGGCAGACCTCCGGCCTCGGCGTCCGCGGTGTCGACCGCGTCCGCGTCCGCGCGCAAGCGACGCAAGCCGACGAAAACGTTCGCCGGGATGACGTTTCTCCTGTCCGGGATGCCGAGTAAAAACGACGTCGAAGATCTCACGGAGCTCATCGAGCTGCACGGCGGCGAGGTCGAAGCCGAGGTGCCTCCGCCGGAGACGCCGGATAACTTCACGTCGTCCCCGGAGGTTGGCGCGCGGATGAGCCAGTTCGCGGCGCCTCCGAGGCGCGCGCGCGTCCGGATGCGGGTGATCACGCCGAAGCCGGGACGGACGCTGAAACACTTGTACGCCGCCGCGGTGGGCGCGCCGCTGTTGAAGCCGGACTGGATCACCGCGAGCTTGGACGCGGGGAGGGCGCTGTCCCCAGCGAGCACGCCGCCCGGGGTGCTGTTATCGAAACGACACGCCGCGATTGCGTCGGATGACGACGACGACGACGACGACGACGACGACGACGACGGAGGGCTTTTCTCCGGGCGCGTCGCCGCGCTGTGCGGGGACGACCGGTTCACGCGCGAGTTTGGTCTCTTACTGCGTCACGCGGGCGCGGACGTCGTCGACCCGAAAGCTTTGGCGGCGATGGACGACGACGACGACGACGAAGGCGGCGGCGGCGGCGGCGCGTGCGACTACTTGATCGCGCAAGGCGGCCGCGTCGTCCCGGGGGAGCTGAAGCGGCTCGCGGAGCGGCTCCGCGTGCCCGTCTTGTTTCACGAGTTCTTCGTCGACTCGCTGCTGGACGGGCGCGTGAAGCGCTTCGAGAGGAAGTACGTCGCCGTGGGGGTGAAGTGAGTTAGAATCGGAAGTCCAGTCCGCTCGAACGTCGTCGTCGAACGCGCTCAGACTCGTATTCAGCGCGCGGACCCTTCGCGTCAAAATATCTTACCAAAAGATATTTTCGTAACACCACAGATTTCTGGAAGATTTGGAGATTTTTTTCGAGTCATGGGGGTCGCAAAAACATTCTTGACTATTTGCTCATACGAGTACGTGTAGAAATCTCGTTTCTGACGTCCGGTTTTTTGCGAAGGGACACGATACCGTATCTACAACTTAGGTTTTCACTCCACCGCTGCTCGGGGAATCTCACACCACGCGCGTCGCGCGCACACACTGCAGAAGTATTGAAAGATACTATGTCTCCCATCGTCAAAGAAGTCACGCCGCTCCTCGAGAGGAAGCCGGCACGCAAATGGCCCATCGTCACAGCCGTTGCCTCCGTGGCCATCGTAGGCACGCTCGGTGCTATCCTTGTTTTCTCTCGAACGAACACGTTTCAATCCAACTCCGCCTCCGCACTCGGACTCACTCCGGCTGAAGTCGAAGCCCAATACGTCGCAATGGAAAACGCGGGTCCAGACTTCAAGTACGTCGCTCATTTTTCAATACTATCTATACCACTTCGACACTGCTCACCATCCGTCAGATTCGCTCGCGCACCTCACGCGCGAACTTTCTTCTATTCTTAAACTGATTTCTTATCACACAGCTGGAAACCTTGTGGGGTCTGCCCAACACCTTCAGACATCTTGTCGTGCCCGCCGTGCATGATTGGTGGGCTCCGAGGACGGTGCGTTGACGTGGGAGTGTGCCAGACGACGGATATCCAAGTTGTTGGCTCGAATCCACTCGATGCTTACGTCCATACAACCTCGGACGAAGATGATGAGAAGTACATGGAAATGGAAAATGCAGGTCCAGATTTTAAGTGGTACCCTTGCCCGGCATGTGCTGGTTCACAAGCCGATGGCCGTTCTACTTGCGCGCCGTGCTTGAACGATAACGAACGAGGTCGATGTGGTCCCGCTGTCGGGCAATGCACAGTCAATTCAGCGCCAGTCATGTCAGCGCCTACATATGTTCCTCTAGAGTCTCCAATGCCTGCTCCGCGGCTCAGTGTGGCTCCGTGGGGAAATCGGCGGATGTGCGCGACAACAGAAGAGAAGCAGCACGGACACCGCGGCTTGACCGACGGCCAAACCTGCTACCTGGAACAGTGGGGACCTGACGCGTCAGGTGCATGGGTACGAATTCGCGATGCGCGGGGCCGATGCGTTGAAATCAATGAGGACACCCCACCCACAACCCCGGGCATGTCAACGTCTGCGTCTTACCCAACCATGGGCATGTCGTATGCATTTTGCTTGGATGATCGACGTTGCAAGACCAGGGAACAAAAACAAGCTGGTATGCCCGGACCTGGCCCAGGTAGGGGCTGCATGTGGCCTTTCGTCATGGGGCAACCAGGAAGATGTGTCGATTCTCCTTATGACGAGGCCGTCGGCGGTTACTGCCAGTGGAACAATCCCCATTTCACAACGCCCCCTGGGTGCACCGGTCCGAGCTGTACCGGCGCGCGACTCGGAGTTGCCGCGAAAGAAGCCGCCGCCGGTGGCCCCGGCCTTCACGCCGAGAATTAGCGTGAATTGACGGTAGTTAATTCACGCTAGTAAGGGCTGAACCCTTCGGGTTCATTTCACCCTACCGACCGAAGCGCAATAAAAAAAAGAGCGCGCCGTCGTGAGGCGGGGCTCGTTTTCGGACGAGCCCTTCCTCTCGAACGGCGTCGCGTAAAAAATCCAAAAAAATAACCTGAGAAGATTATAGGAGTGATAGTTACCTTCGAAGGTATCCAGCAACCCGTTTGTAATTGACGTCTTTATCTTCTCAAATACGGTTAAGCTTACACTGACGTACGAACCCCGCGGCGACCGAGGACGTCGACGCCCGGCGCCTCGGGCGCGGACGGATCGACCCGACGGCGCTTATAAGATTCGTCGTCCATCTCACCCTCGGGCGGTGCACGAGAGCGTGCGGCGGCGTTGTGGGAGTGTGGACCCGCGACAGTCGCGCGCGCGCTCCGACTGTCCGAGGTTCCGAGGGTTGACCCGACCGATGATCCTTTGGTTTCAAATGGGTGAAAACGCGTCGTTGACCCATTTTCTCGAAGCAGTTGACCGGCATCGGGGCGAAACTGACCGGGAGCAGGTACCAGGGGAACAAACAGCAGAAGAAGCTCGAGGAGAAACGCTTCGTTGACTGTCGCGCGCGCGCGGACTTCGTCGCGACCGCCCTTCCATCCGCCCTCCACGGCAGAGATGGGTTTCTTCGGAGGCAAGAAGAAACAGCCGCCGGCGCCGGTGTCGTTCCCGAGCGCGACGCCCATGGGCGCGGCGCCGGTTCCTCCACCCCCCGCGAAGCCGGCGTCGCCACGGGAATCCCGCGCCCCCTTCGGCCAACGACCGCCGAATGAAGCGCCGTCGCCCGCAGAGAACTCGAGCCCTAAGGAGATCAGCCCCGCGACGTCACCCGTGAGGTCCCCGCGAAGATCCCGACGCGTTGAGCGCGAGCACGAGAACGTCTCCCCGCGCGGTCGACCGGTCACGGAGGCGAACGGCGAGTTCGATTCCGGGTTGGAGCGCACGAGCTCGCTGTCCCGAGCGAGGTCGCGAAAGCCCTCGGCCGCGGACACGAGCTACGAAGACCGAGCGGAGCTGCGACGCAAGATGGACGAAGGTGCGCACGCGGCGCATCTGCGTAGACGATTCCCCTCCGTCCACCGTCCCCGACGACGGCTGGCGTGCTGACCTCCGACGCTGACCTCGTCCCTCGCGTCGTCCCGTAATCCCAAAATCCAAAATCCAACCCGTCTCGCAGCCGACCGCCTGCTGATGGAGCAGCACGAGAAAGCCGCGCTCCTGGCGACGATGGAAGAGTCCCTTCGTAAGGTCCAGACGATGCTTCGCGTGGAGCAAGACGCGCGGAGGGTCGCGGAGCTCCAAGCGGACGAGGAGAGAAAAGCGCGGTACAAAGCCGAGGCGGACGCGCGGCGGGAGATCGAGACGCGTCACGGCGTCGAGAAACGCGTCGCCACGGCGCAAAAGCTCACCGCGGAGGCGGAGGAACGCGCGCGAAGCGGGACGAACCGGTGGATGTCCGAGACGCAGGCGAAGCTCGAGACCGACATCGCGGCGTTGAAGCGAGAGCTGAACGCGGTGAAAGCGGAGCGAGACGCGAGGAAGAAGCGTGAGGACGTCGCGGAGAAGGCGATTCCCGAGCGCGAAGACGTCGCGGATGAAGTTCGAAGGCAACACACGGATCGCCGAATCAAAGAAGAGCTCCAGCTCGGGCTCGCGAAGCACCAGCGCGAGATGTCCATGGCGCTCGCCGCGGCCGCGGAGGAGAAGGTGAAAGCCCTCGAGGCGGCGACGGCGAGGCACCGCGTGGAGATGACGCGCCAGGCGGAGCAACACGCGGATGACTTGAAACGCGCGGAGGAGAGGAAAGAGCACGCCGTCGAGGAAGCGCGCGCGGAGCTCGCGCCTCGCCTCGAAGAGTTCGAAAAGCTCGTGCAGTCGAAGGACGACGACCGCGAGAACTTCGCGAGGCTGCGCACGGAAGCGGTGAACGAGGCTGGGATCGAGTACGAAGCGACGGTGAGAAAGTTGAAGGACTCGCACGAGGACGAGCTCGCGGCGTTGAAGGAGACGCACGAGACGCTCGTGAACGCGCTGAGAGACGAGAGAAAGGGCGAGGAGGATAAGCTTCGGAGCTTGATCGGCGCGCTGAGCGCGGACTTGAGAGCCGCGGAGGAGGCGATCGAGGCGGAGCGAACGCTCAGGCAGAACGCGGAGAGGCTGAGCGCGTCGGACATGGAGGCGCGACGCGTCGCGGAGACGGAACGCGCGCGCGAGCAACGGTTCCGACAGATGGCCGAGGACCTCGTCGCGGAGTCGCAGCGCGCGAGAGACGCGGCGGAGAGAAGGACGAAGGAACAGTACCTCGAGATCGAGCGCGCGAAGCACGCGTACGCGAAGAGGAAGGAGCAGCACGGGAAGTTGAGCCGGCCGCCGTCCGCGGCGACGGCGGAGGGCGACGCGAGGAGAGACGAGGCGATCGCGGCGCTGCCGAAAGCGTTGGGCCTCGAGCTCACGGACAAGCGCGAGGAGCACGTCGCGGAGTGCAGGGCGAAGCTGAACGACGCGACGTCGCACTACAAAGCCTCGATCGCGGATCTGAAGCGCGCGAAGGAGGAGGCTGCGGAGTCGCACGTCTTGGGGTCGCTCGCGACGCGGTCGAAGCAAAAACGCGAGGACCTCGCCGCGGCGGCGGACGCGTTCGGAAGAGCGCTCGACGACTGGGCGAGGCAGAAGGAGAAGGAGCTGCAGAAGATCAAGGACGAGAAGTCCACGGTGGGCTCCGCGCTGAACGACCACGAGTCGCCGTCGTCCAATTCCAGGAGTCGGATCGAGTACGACGACTAGAGGCGGGCGCGGGCGTTGTGAAATGATAAACTTGAGAGTCGTGTCAGTCACGTCACCACTGCACCCCCGAACAAACGAACGCGTCCGCGCGACTTCTCGACGCGTTCACTGTCCACCCCGCACCGCGCGAACCGCACGAACCGCGATGCCGTCGAAACTCGCGCGCGGGATCCCCCGCCGCGTGCGCTACGACGGCCCGTACAGCATGAACCTGCGCGACCCCGCGCGCTTCGCGCGGACGCTGCTCGTGAACGCGCTCGTGTGGGAGGTGCCTCGCGTGCTCGTCGGATTCGCGTACCGTCGTCGGTACCGCGCGACGTGCGGAAAGGGGGGCAAACACGCGGAGTTCGCCGCGCTCGCGCCGTCGCACGTCATGTCCTTCGTCCACGCGGTCGTGATCTCCGTCCTCGGACTGTTCATCATGCGCGAGACGTGGAACTACCCGATCTACGACAAGTTTTACGTCAACGACCGCTGGGCGGATCCGTCGCGGTTCACGTTAAACGTCATCGAGCTCACGAACTGGCTGTTCTTCGGGTACATGACCGACGACTTAGCGCACGTCTTAGTCAAGTACCCGAAGCTCGGGAAGGCGGACATGGTCGCGCACCACCTCGTCTTCATCGCGTGCGCGATCCTCGCGGGCGGGACGCAATCGTTTTTGTTCCCGTTCTCGTGGCTCCTCGCCGGCGAGCTCTCCACGCCGCTCCTCGCGCTTCGATGGTTCATCCGCACGCTCGCGGGTTTAGACTCCCCGACGCTCGCCGCGGTCGCGACGCGAATGAACCTCCTCCAATCGAGGCGCGACGCCGACGCCGACGCCGACGCCGACGCCGAGGCGAAGACGGCGACGGCGAAGGAAGCCGCCGGCGCGTTGGAGGCTGCGGTCACGAAGACGTTCGTGTTCGTGTTTTTCGTCGTCCGCGTGTGCGTCTTCGGCGCGGGGTTAGCGCACACGCTGCGGTTTCACGCCGCGCACGCGGCGGTTCCCGCGGGGGCGAGGGCGGCGATCATGAGCATCCTGCTCGCGGGCGCGGGTCTGAACGCGTTTTGGTTCCGGCTCATGATCGTCAAGGTGTTGGGATTCGGAGGGAAACGCGAGAAGCGAGAGTGACGAACGCGCACTAGACGGGTGCGCCGCGGCGCCCCCGGAAAAATGATAATACCAACCCGGTTACTAGTGGAAAATAAACACAACACAGCAAACAAACACAACCTCCCGTCATTCCGTGGAGATGTTCAGCGAGATGTCGAGCGCCATCACCGAGTGCGTCAACGCGCCGGACGAGATGAACGTCACCCCCGTCTGTCCGATCGCGTGCACGGTGTCCAACGTCACGTTCCCGCTCGCTTCGGTCTCCACCTTTCCCGCGATCTTCTTCACCGCGGTCGTCATATCCTCGAGGGACATGTTATCGAGCATCACCCGAGACACCGCGGACGTGTCGAACGTCTCGTCGTCGATCAGCGACAGGATCTGGTCCACCTCCTCGAGCGTCCTCGTCTCCACTTCGATCTTCGCGGGGGATTTCGTCTTCGCCAAGTACGCCTGCGCGTTCGCGACCGCGGATTTGATCCCCCCGCTCGCGGCGATGTGGTTGTCTTTGATCATGATCATGTCGAAGAGGCCCATGCGGTGGTTCTTCCCGCCGCCGATGAGCACCGCCCACTTGTCGGGCAGACGCAGTCCGGGGACGGTCTTCCTCGTCTCGAGCATGAACGCGGGCGCGGCGGCGTCCGCCATCTTCTTCGTGAGCGTGGCGATCCCGGACATCCGCTGCATGAAGTTCAGGACGACTCTCTCCGCGCGCAGGATGCTGTGCGCCTTGCCTCGCATCTCGCAGAAGATCTCCCCGCGCTCGATCGTGTCGCCGTCGACTTTCGCGAATCTCACCTCGACGTCGGGATCGACCGCGCGCAGGATCATCACCGCGAGGTGCTGCCCCGCGAGGACGCCGTCCGCTTTCGCGAGGAGCGTCGCCGTGGACACGGTCTCGACGGGGATCGTGCTCAGCGACGAGATGTCGCCCACGTCCGCGACGTCCTCCTCGAGCGCGAGCTTTATCGCGTCCTCGATGCTGTAGGTCGGATGATGCGGCGCGGGGATCGGAGGCGCCTCGAGCGCGGCGTCGGACGCCTTGCGCATCGCGACCGCGCGGGCGGAGACGAGGCGGCGCGCGGGAGGAGCGCGCGCGGAGGTCACGCTAGTGGGGGTCGTGCGCGGGGCGATCAGCGGAGACGCCATCGCGGTGCCGTCGGAGTGGTGTCGTGCGAGACGCGAGCGGCGGCGGCATCGAGAAGCGACAGTCGACGGCTCCAAACGTCGTTTAGTCGCGTCGCGTCGCCAGAAGCTTAAATTTGGTTTCAGACTTTCAGTTTCCAAAGGGAACTTTTGAAGGCAGTTCAAAGGTGCGCGTTGATAGTTGACCGTATGTTTTTTCTGAGTTCAAAAATCCGGCGCGCATCTCCGCCGCGTCGCAGAGCAGCACGCTCCCCCGCGCGCGCACGACCCCGCCGCGCACGATGGCGTCCACGATCGAGGAGCAAATCGAAGCGAAACGGCGCAAGCTCGAGGCGAAGATGACCGGCGGCGCCCCCCCCTCCGCGGTCCCGTCCGCGGTCGCGCCTCCCGCGCCCGTCGTCGCGGTCTCGACGCCGACGCCCGCTGCCGCCGAGCCTCCCGCGGCGGCGTCCGAGGAACCCGCGAACCCGTTCGTGTGCGACGCGAACGACGTCGTGACGTTCCGCCTCGTGTCCTCCGCGGAGGAGATGACGACCGCGGAGGCGTTCGAGCCGGAGTTCACGCACCAGATCTTCCGCGAGGATGAGACGATCTTCGGATACAAAGACTTACGCGTGAACGTGTACGCGACCGCGGGGACGTTCCGCACGTACGTCGAGGTCACGTACTCGGAGAAGGTCAAGTCCACGCTGAACCCCGCGGACGACGTCGTCGCCGCGCTGAGGAAGCACTTCGGGGACGAGATGCTCGTGGACAGAGACGCGTTTCTCGCGGCGCTGGCGAAGGACGCGTCGGCGCCCATCCCGGGCGGCGGCGGCGAAGTCGTCTCGCGCTGGACCGCGGACGGCGACGACGAGCACGAGTGCACCGTGCGGGTGTTCAAGCTCGCGGACGAGGACGTGTACCCGTGGCACGCGCGGTTCGAGCCGTTCACGCTGTTTTACATCGACGGCGCGTCCGCGATCGACACCGAGGATGAAAAGTGGCTCTTGTTCGCGACGATTCGCGCGAGCAAAAAGAACCCGAACGACTGGACGCTCACCGCGTTCGCGACCGCGTACCAGTTCTACGTGTACCCGGACAAAACGCGGACGCGGCTGTCGCAGATCGTCGTCCTCCCGCCGTTCCAGAGGAAAGGCCTCGGCGGGAAGATCCTCGAAGCCATGCGCGTCAACGCGGCGAGCAAAGGCCACAAAGACGTCACCGTGGAGGACCCGACGCCGCAGCTGCAGCGTCTGCGCGACGTCAGCGACGTCCGCGCGCTGATCGCGATCCCGGAGGTGATGACCGCGGTGCAGCGGTGCGCGGCGAAAGCGTCGACGCTGAGCGACGGCGACGGTAAAGCCGGGATCGCCGCGCTCGAGCTCCCGAGCGACGTCGCGGAGCTCGCGCGCGCCAAGCTGTGCTTGTGCGCGCCGCAGATGCGACGGTGCTGGGAAGCGCTGCTCTTCATGACCGCGAAGAAGGCGGGGGCGCCGGATACGTCCCCCGCCGCGCGCGCGTTCACCGAGCTCGTCGTGAGGAGGTTGAAGGCGCTGCACTGCGCGGACGCGAGAAGGGACGCAGGCAAGAAGCGGGTGTACCCGACGGCGGGTTCAGCTGTCGGGTTCGTGATGACGTTCGGGTCCGGCGCCGGCGGGCAGGGCGTGGACATGGAGGAGGACGCGGAGGGTAAGGCGGACCCGGCGGAGGTGTTGGCGGAGTACTTTCACGAGACGATGAGCAACTTGAATTGGCTCGCGTCCGCGGTGAAGCTGTGACGAGACAGAATCTTGAAAATGATGTCTTCGATGAGTGATGACTCGCCGAAACCCCACACTATCATCATAATTCCATCGCGCGCCCGCCGACTCATCAGGCCAAACCGCGAGCATGAAGCTTAATATCGTCAAGCGCAATGGAAAAGAGATGTTCGCGGGCGGCCTCGACGTCCCGGACGACGCGACGACGGACGACCTGAAGGCTGTCTTCGCGAAAGCCGCGAAGAAGCATCAGACGAGGCAGCGCTTCACCCTGCCGATTCCCGCGGGCGCGGACCCCAAGAAAGTTCGCGGCACGCCATTAGACGCGGGGAAGTCGCTGTCCAAAGACTACGGCCTGAAAGACGGCAGCGTCGTCGTGTTCAAAGACCTCGGCCCGCAGGTCCCGTACGCGGTGGTGTTCCTCGCCGAGTACGCGGGCCCGATGCTGTGCTACCTCCCGTTTTACTTTTTCCGATCCGCGATCTACGCGTCCACGAAGAAGTACCCCGCGACCGCGCCGATGCTTCAGGTCCAGACGCTCGCGATGGTTTTCCACACCGCGCACTACCTCAAACGCATCCTCGAGACGCTGTTCGTGCACCACTTCTCGCACGCGACGATGCCGATCTTCAACTTGTACCGGAACTGCGCGTACTACTGGGGATTCGCGGCGATCATGTCGTATTTCATCAATCACCCGGCGTACACGCCAGTCTCCGAGACGCAGATGAAGGTCGGGTTCGCGTTCTCCGCGCTGATGCAACTCGGGAATTTGCACTGCCACGTCTACCAGGCGTCGCTCAGGAAGGACGGGAGCAAGGAGTACAAAGAGCCGAAGGGAGGGCTGTTCAGATTCGTCACGTGCGCGAATTACTGCTGCGAAATTTACCAGTGGGTCGGGTTCAACGTCGCGACGCAGAGCGCGATGGGCTGGCTGTTCGTCGCGTGCGGGGCCGCTCAGATGATGGACTGGGCGAACGCGAAGCACAAGCGCCTGAAACGGTTGTTCCCCGGGTTCAGGAGGCCGTTCAAGCTCCTCCCGCCGTTCTACTGAGCGAGCGCGAGGAGCAGACTCAAGCGTGTACACGTACCGCTATCAAACCGAGAAGACGTCGTGTTATAATACTACTGCACGTCGTCACCGTCTGCCTCGCCACCTTTCCCTCGCGCTCTCAGGCCGCTGCGCGAGCAACAGCGCGTGCGGCGCCACGTCCGCCTCCGCCGCAGCCTTGTCCAACCTCGCGAAAAACGCGGTCGTCTCCCTCAGCGCCTTGTCCGCGAGCGCGAGATCGTTGTTATCCTGCACCTTGATCCTCAGCAGCGACCGCAACTCGACGCACGCCGCCGTCATGCGCTGCAGCGTCTCGAACGACACCGCCTTGTCCATCTGCACCGCCGCGCTGACCGGGTCCGTGGGGACGCCACCGCGCATGAGAAGATGCCCGAACACGTTCTGCGGCTCCACGCGAAGTCGCTTGGACGTCTGCTCCACCTTCTCGAGCAAGTCGGACATTCGCGCCACGGCGGCGCGCGCGCTCGCGAGCTGCTCCGCAGACGCCAGAGACCCCATCCTCAGGACGAGCTCAGCCTCGTCCAAACCGTGGACGACCGGGTGGCCGCTCGCAGTCGTCGCCGCGGCGGCCGCGGCGGCGGCTTTCTTCGCCGCCTCTTCCGCCTCCGCGCGCGCGAACGCCGCGGCGTGCTCCGCCGCGCGTCTCGCCGCCTCGGCGTCTTGCGGCGCGAGGTTCGTCTTCGACTTTGAAACCGAGCTCGAGCTCGACGACCGCGGCTTGACGTTCGTGACGCTGCCGAGTCGCGCGACCATCGCGGCGGCGGAGGACGCGGCGGCGGCGCGGCGCGCCTCCTCCTCCTCCGCGGCGCGCCTCGCCTCCTCCTCCGCGGCGGCGATCGCCTCCGCGGTCGGCGGCGCGTCCACGCTCGCGGACGTCGACCGTCGGTGCCGTCGCAGCCGGTTGCGCGCCTCGATCGATCGCGTCGCCCACTTGTTGTCCGATTTCGGCCGCGCGGCGTCGGCCGTCGCGGCGACGCGATCGGGGGACGTCTCCTTCAGCTTCATCGGCGTGACCGTCTGTATCGGCTCCGCCGTGGGCTCGTCCGCGGCGTCGTCCGCCGCCGCCGCCGCGGGAAGTTCATCCTCCTCCGCGGCGACGACGCTCCGCGCGGCGTTGAGGCGGTTCCGAAACGTCTCCTTCTTCGGTTTCGGCGGTTCCTCCGACGCGGCGGCGGCGGCGGCGGCGGCGGCGGCGGCGGCCGGCGCCGTCGCGGGGGGTTTAATCTTCGCCGTCTTCGCCGCCGCGCCCGCGGGCTTCGACTTCGCCTTGACCGCTCCCGCGACGCGCGTCGGCTTCGGCGGCGGTTTGTACCCCGCGGAGACCGTGGGCGCGAGCTTCGCGCTCTGACTGAAGTTTGGCCTGGACGACCCGATCACGCCCGCGCCCGGCGCTCCCTTCGCGGACACCGGGCGCGGGACCGATCCGAAGCTCGAGCTCGAGCTCGGGTTCGGGTTCGCCGACGTCGGCGTCTTCCCCGCCGCCGCGTCTTTTCTCGCTTTTCCAGACGCGGACGACGGACGGAGCGGAATCTTCGACTCGAACGCGGCTCTCGACCCGGGATGGGGCCTGCCCGCGTCCGCGTCCGTCGCCTCCTTCATCGCTTCGGCGTCGTCTCCGCGCGCCGCCTTCGTCGCGACCGGCGCGGGAGGGTCGTCCAGCCCGGGAAGGTCGATCTCGTCGTCGTCGTCGTCGTCCGACGGCGACGGCGCGGGCGCGATCGGAACGACGTCCGCGCGCGCGTCCGGCTCCGGCGTCGCCTCGATCACCGCGCGCACGTCCATCCTCTGGAACCCTTTCCTCTCCCGAAGCGCCGCGAGCCCTCGTCCTTGCGCGCTCGTCGGCGTCGCGCCGTTCGCGCTCGCGTTCGCCACCGCCCTCGTCTGCGCGGCTTTCATCGATTTCCGAAGCCCCGCGAGCGTCTCCTCCTCCGCGTCCTCCTCCTCCTCCGCGGCGATCGATCGACTCGCGGACGCGTCGTACCGCTTCCCCCCGCGCGCGTGCCCCCCTAACGGGACGTTCTCGTCCGCGGACCCCGACCCGGACCCCGACGAGGACCCCATCTCGTCCATCGCCTCCCTCGGCGTCGTCGCGCCCAACCCTTGCCCCAACGTGGAGACCCTCTCGGACGCGGACGACGCGCGCGCGCGCGACGGCGCGATCGCGTCGCGTAACGACGCGGACGACATCCCTAACCCGATGAGACCCGCGGCGGCGGAGCCCGGCCGCGCGCCCAGACCGCTCAAACCCGGGGAGGACGCCAGAGGAACGTACCCGGCGGACGCGATGGAGGAAAGTCCTCGACTCGCCGACCCGGCGGCGCTGACCGGGCGCGAATGCAGCGACGAGCTCACCGGTCGCGAGTCCCCGAGCACCGGCGGCGCTATCGACGGCAACCCGGAAATGTGCTCGCTCCAGCTCACCCGCCGCGAGAACGGCTCGCCCGCGCCGCCGGCGGCGCCTTGTTCTACCCTCGGCTGCTTGCGCTCTCGAAGCGCGGCTAACCCGCGCCCCGGGGTGTGCGTCCGATTCTTCAGCGCGCCGCCGCCGCCGCTGCCGCCTTGCTTCCTCAGGTCGTCGCGCGACCCTTCCCTGGACATCGACGACGTCGACGGCGAGCTCGTGGCGAGCCCCGCGAGCTCGTCCTTGTACACGTTCGCGTCGAGCACCGCGTCCAAGACGGAGTCGAGCGAGTCCTTCGATTCGCTTCGCGAGTGGTTCGACCCCGCCGCCGCCGCGCGAGGCTGCCTCGCGCGCGCGTCGACGGCGTCCTCGTCCTCCTCCTTGTCGTCCTCATCCTCCTCGTCGCCGCCGCTGTCTTGAATCTTAGGGAGAATGGGCATCGAGTTCGGGGGCGGGAACGACCCCGTGGGGGTGTCGTACCCCGTGCCGCTTCGACCGTCCGACGGTTTCGGCGGCGACGCACTCACCTCCTCTGGCGCCGCCGCCCTCGGCTGCGGCAGCGTCGACAGCAACGACGCCCTGAGCGCTTGCAGCTCTCTCGCCATGGGCCCTGGCGTCGCCGGCGTCGCCGGCGCGGACGGCGGCGCCGTCGCGGGTTCGTCCGGATCGTCGGCCTCGGCGCCCGTCTCCTTCGCGGCTCGAAGTTCCCTCGCGCGCTTCAACGTGAGCGGGCCGCCCCCCGGCGTCCTCGGCTCGTCGTCGTCTACGTCGTCGAGATCGTCGTCGCGCGCGATGAGGATCGAAAGCGGCGACCCATCGTCCACGGTCGCGGGCCGGTCGTCGACGTTGACGTCGACGCGTTTCGTCGGAGACGGCTCCGGCGAGGGATCGGGTTCCATCGGCCCTCGCCTCGGCTTCGCGACGACCGGCTCGAACCGCGCAGGCGCGCTGGACGTGTCGTGGCTGATCACGCGTCGGTTTACGTCCGGGTCGTCGTCCCAAGGCTGCGGCGGGGACAGGGAGGGAGAGGGGCGCGTGGGAGTCGTGAGCGAAAGCGGCAATCGAACCGTTGTTTCGTCGGGGCGCGGATCTCGAGACGTGCTCGCGCACCTCTCCGCCTCCGGGGCTCTGCGCGGTCCTCCCCGCCCCGCCGCTCGAGCGTCGCCGCGGCGGACTCATCGCCGCCGTGGAATCGATCGCGCGCTGCAGTTCGGGGTCTATCGGTGCCGCAGATCCCGGACCGGTGCTCGGCAGCGCCCCCACCTCCCCGGGCTTACTCGAGCACGAGCCCATTCCTAAGACGTCCGTCAGCGCCCCCGAGGACGTCGGGTGCGTCACCGTGGAGATCAATGGGTGCACGTTCACTGAAGTTTCCCGTGTCTAACGATTTCGGCGACGACTGAGACGCGCGCTCCGTCGTCGCGGGCGCGTCCGTCGCCGCGCTGTCCCGGTCTAGGTGCGTGAAGCTCTCGGGCCGCGGAGGAGTTCAAAGTAAAAAAAGACTCGGTTGTTGACTGATGCATGAGTCATCACGGCGTACTGTACGTGTATGGCTAACAAGTGAGGGCTACGTGTATACTGTACGTACGACGACTACACGTAGATATTGGCAAAGATACCGTTACTGCACGTTCGCGCATGTTCGCCCCGCCCGCCCACTCCCAACAGCGCTCCGAGTGCCGTCGGGAGGAAAAGAACCCGTCCGTCCCTCTGGAAACGCGCCCGCAGAGCTTCAGCACGCGCCCGCGCCGCACGCCGCGCGCGGGTGCGTCTCTTTCCCTTCTCGAACGTGAGTTCGCCCAGCCCGCGGGACGACCACACGTAATTCGTCGCCACCACCGGTCCGAGACTGAAGACCGCTCGACCTTATCCCCTTCTTCGCTCGTTTCGCATCGCAGCGGACGCGTCGTTGACTTGGTGAGATGATTCAAGGCGCCATCGGCGCGCTCGGCGCCGCCGGGGCCGCGCACGCGATCGCGCGAGGCGTCGCCCCCGGTTCGCGGAGCCGCGGGGCGAACATTTTCTTCTCCATCATTCCTGTTCCCGAGCAGCTGTACGCGCGGTACAAAGACCTCGAGCTCATCGCGTCGAGGCGAGTCATCATTTACGCGAGCTGGATCTTGTACGGCGCCGTCCTGATATCGTTCGCGGGGTTGACGTACATGTATTTCGTCCAAGAGCTCAATTACGTCAAGATCAGTCCCGGCGAAGCGACCATGGCGGGGTACGAGTGCGTGCCGCTCACCGGGGATGAATTCTACGGCAACACGTTCACCAAGGCCGAGTGCGAGAAGAACTGGCGAGAACCTTCCACGGAGTCGGTCGATTTCTCCTCGCGCAACATCGCGCAGGACTTCAGCAAGGACCCTCAGGTGCGTTCTATACACTGGATGCGCTGGTCCCCATGCGACCCAGTTCGCGTGGTGAACGCCATTTCTTAGTCTAAGGACTTTCATTTCCTGGCGTTTCTCTCCGCCCACCCCTCGCTTTCAATCCCGACACACCGCGATGTCTTTCAACTCCAACTGACGCCTTTAAATTCCACCCCGACATCGCTTCTTATGGAATCGCCCTCAGTTGGGATGGACCACCGCCGACGGCGTCGGAAAAGTCGTGTACAACCCGTTCGCGACGCAAAAAACCGAAGGACTCGCCGGGGATGAAGAAGGCAATTACATCCCGTTCACTGGTGAAGGAGGAGGAGGAGATGGACATTCAAGCAGTCGCCGCCTCCTCGCAGGCGGTGGACCGGGGTCGGGCGGAGGTAGTGGGAACGATTGTGGCAGATCATTTTGTTCAAATTTCAATGTCGGGTGGCACGGCGACGACAACGTCAACTCGGTCGCGCGCATGTCGAACGGCATGTACATACGATGGGACAGTCGTACTTCGAAGAACTTCATCGGAATATGCGCGCCCCCGCAGGATAGCTCAACCAATCAAATCAAACTCGGCAGCAGTGATACTCAGGTGACGGCCGATTGCACGACCTCTACGGCCACCGCGGATTGGATACAGATGTTCAAAGACCTCATGACCACGTACGACGCGATCAAGTGCCATTACACGATTAGAAATCCCCCGTACGTGTGCTCGAAGAGCGAAGGCAACGATTGGCCGATGATCCTGGCGCTCGCGAATAACACGGCCGCGCTCCTGTACACCTTCCTCGCGATCGCGCTCATCAAGGCCGTGAAAGGGACGCCCACGGAACGCGGCGAGCTCAAACACTGGGTGAAAAAACTGCCGCTGCCGCCGGAGATGTACAACGAGCGTTATGACCTGACGTTCGTGACGAGCGATAGGACCGCGGGGATCATCTCCTTGTTCCTGTACGTCGTTTCCGGCGTCTCGTTCGTGTATTTCTTCTTTTTTTTCTCCGACCCGGGTAATTACGAAATTGGGGTGCTTCTTTCCGGCGTGCACGAGTTAGACGGATACGATTGCCGTCCCACGCAACCGCACCAAGGATTTTATACTAACCACACGTATGCGGAATGTCTTACGAAGATACGAGACGTGAGCTTGGACACGGTTTCATTCGCAACCATAGAAGCCAGAGACGAAACGAACTTAGGGACACGGGTCTACAATTCTCAGTGGCTGCCTTTCAAGGAGCAAGATCCAGGTAAAGATTATATGCTGGATGATTTCAGCGGACCGCCGCCGTTAATCCCGGGGTCGATTTTCGAGGACATGACGAAGCCGAGTGAGTTTGCGACGTATAACCTTGGGAGCACCGGTATCCGCGCGTGGGAGGCGGCTGGGGAGATCCAGACGTGGCGCTCGACGGATAAAGGTCTTAACGCGACCGCGTTCGTCACGCGCACTAGCAGCTCGTGGGACGCGTCCACGAAAGCGCAAGCGGTAGAGATTTGGGCGAAGATGAAAGAGCACGCCGGAGACAAAATTTGCGACTACACGAAGTCACAGCCGCCGTATGTGTGCGACGAAAAATTCGAAAAATTCAGCTCAGATAAGATTCTCAACGCGGCGGCGCTCGCGTTCGGGATGGCGCAACTCGTGTACGCGGTGCTCAGCAACATCATCGTGATACTGTGCGCGGAACGAAACCGAATGAGCCAGCGACCGATCCGTTCGTTGAAGCCGGATCGCACCTGGTTGTCTCGGATCCCCGTCATCGAGAAATTTTACGAGCTCAACGCGTTGGACTTGATCTCGACTCCCAAGGTCGTTTTCATTACGTTCTTGACGATGTGTATCCTAGGCGCGGCAACGTTCGCGTGGACGTATTTGTTATACTCCGCGAAGCGAACGACGGAAGTCGTGGCGCTCGACGGGTACAAACTCGACGGGTACGTATGCCAGCCGACGATAACATCAGAGTCCGGATATGGACCGCAGACCGCGGGACTGCCGCCTTGGTCGATCCCAGAGTGCAAAGCGAAGCTGCAGAAGCCGGACAGGATTAACACAGGTTTACTCGATCTCAAGAAATTCACCGGGACGACGTACGATACCTGGACGAAAGGGTTTGGAGGATGGACATGGGGGCCGGGCGGAACGACTGCGGGTAACAAGATCAAAATGCAGGTCACCACGAATAAATACTCCACCCCATACGATCACATCGTGAAGCTCCGACCGTGGGGGCGCGAGTACCAGAGCATCGACTGGTATCCCGGTTGCACGTCAGATTGCGAGCCTCAGTGCACATTTGCTTACGACATCTCCGGCACCGGTATCGTCGGCATAAGCGGGAACATTCAGGACGATTGGCCCCAGAAACACTTCAACTGCAAACACAACATGACCGCCGGCGACGGCTCCTCCAATTTCGACGCGTGGTTCACGAGTTACTTGAACGCGAAAGCGTCGTCGTTTAACACCGGGACGTGTGCCCAGGACTCAGGGACGGCGAACAATGGGGCCATCACATCTAACGTGTGCATGAATCTCAAAGCGGACCCCATCGACGGCGTGCACGTGCACTACGAAAACCAAGACTCGAAAAACGAAGACGCGGTGATCGCGTTGTTCACGCAGATTTACGACGAGCTCGGCGAAGACAACTTGTGCGCGTGGGTGAAAGCGATGACCCCGCAGGCGTGCTCGCGGGAAGTCGCGATGCCCCTCCTCGAGGTTCTCGGCATGGCGTTCGGGAACGCGGAGCTCGTCGTCATGGTCTTCATCACGCTCGCGCCGTTATTCATCATGCAGTGCTGCGGCGTGAAGAGCACGTACCGGGACAAAGAAGGCGCAGAGCACGCCCCGGCGCCCGTCGGGAACAAGGTCGCGCCGGCGCAGACGCAGCGACCGAGGCTGATCTCCGCGCCGGCGTACGCGTCTGCGCCGCCGCAGACGATGTTCACGCCGGACGAGAACGAGGATCGACAGTTCGAGGACCTCGCGCCAGAACACCAACGCTTCGCGGGTGCGTTGATGGACGTGCGACGCATGCGGTCGCGGAAGGAATCCTCGTACTAGCGATCGCGAAGGCCTTTCCACGCCCGATCATGTATACGAAGGTAAGTTGTTACCGAAGGTATCTGATAGCATAGTACGAAAGTACTTTCGTACGAAAGTACGAAAGTACTATGAAGGTACAGTAGCCCTACACTACTGTACGAGTACGAGTACGTTTGTGTACTTCTCGCGAAAAGGGAGGCGAGAGGGCGAATGATTTGGTTTCTGTTAATCTGTATTAACTCTACCACTCGCCGAACCCCGTGGGCTTATCCTCGTCGAACCCCGCGGGCTTATCCCACGTCGTGTTCCCGGTGACCGTGTTGTAGTAGTACGTGTACCCGTCCGGGGACTTGTGCGCCTCCCACACCGGCATCACCTCGCCGACGACGCTCTCGCCCTCGCCGTCGCCGCTCTCGTCCTCGGCGACCCGACCCCACGAAGAGGCGCCGCGCTCGTCCTCCGCCGACGCCGCGGGCGCCGCGTCCTCCGTCGCGCGTCCGTACCCGATGTCCTCGTCGTCGATGTCCGCGCTGAAGAGCTTCTTGATGTCGTCCATCTTCGCGCGCAGACGTTCGCTCTCGGCCTCCTCCTCCGGGTCTTCCCCCACGTCGTACGACTCCTCCTTGCTCGCGTCGGGGGCGTTGAAAAGATCCTCCAGCATGTTCACACCCTCCGCGCGCGCGTCCACGAGGTAAAACAGATCGTTCAGCGCGCCCGCGGTGAGCGCCCGCTCTTCCTCCGCGATCGCGCCGTCGCCTTCGTCGCCGTATCCCCCCTCCTCGCCGTCGCCGTCGCCGTCGTTGTCCCTCGCCATCTGCGCCGCCGCCGCCGCCGCGGCTTTGTCCACGCTCGGCGCGTTCTTCTCCTCCTCCAACGTCTCCCAGTTCGCGATCTCGAGGTCGAGCATGATCTGGTCGACGACGTACTCCTCCTCCGAAGTGCACACGGTCGTCACGACGCCGTTCGTGGTCGATCCGATGCGCCCGCACCGCCCGGCGCGGTGTAAATAACTCGCGGTGGACGACGGCGCGTCGAGGCTGTACACGAAATCAACCCCGGGCATGTCCAGCCCGCGCTCGACCTCGGGGGTGCACAGCAAGATCGTCGTGAGCTGGTTCTTGAAGTCTTGCATGACCCTGATCGCCTCCTTGCCGTCCGGCAGGAGCACCGCGAGCTTGTGCTTCCCCCACAGAGACTTACGCAGCGGTTTCGCCGCCGCCATGGCGGCTTCCGCCGAGGGCACGAACACGATCGTCCGCGGCGGCGGCGCGTCCTCGCCCGCGATCCTCACGTCCCTGCGAATCTGCCTCGCGAGCGCGACGAGCTTGCGCATTCTCGGGACGACGAGCCGCCGGTGCGAGACCGACGACGGGACTCTTCCGGGGTTCCCCATGGACACGACGAGCGGCTTGGTCTTCATCAAAGCTTTCTCCTTGCACGTCGAGATGACCTCTTGCGGGACGTTCACGCCGCACAGGACAACCTGACGGTCCTCCATCACGAGCGGGTACGGGCTCGGTTTCAACAGCGCCGCCATCTCGCCCGGGTACTGCTCGAACAGCTGGTCCGCCTCGTCCACGATGATCGTCGACGCGAGATCCACCTCGAGCTTCCCGGAGAGTTTCATCCGGCACAGAAGCTCGGGGGTCCCGACGACGATCTCCGCGACGTCCGCGAACCCTTCCATCTCCGCGTGCGACTCCTCGAACACACCCACGGCGGAGATCCCCTTCGGGCCTTTGTAGTTGAATATGTTCCCCGGGTCCCCCGGGACGCCGACGTTGACGTTGCCGCCGAACATTCGAAACGCGAGCATCACCGTCTGGATCGTGAGCTCCCTCGACGGGACGACGACTAAGATCTGCAGCATCCTTCGCGCGGTGAAGTCCATGTTGTCTATCGCGGGGAGCAGGTACGCGAGCGTCTTTCCGCTCCCGGTCTGCGCCTGGATGACGACGTCTTTCTTCTTGCGGAACGCGATCGACGCGCGTCGCTGCACCGCCGTCGGGTATCGGAATCCGAGCGACTCGGCGCGATCGGCGACCCACTCCATCATCCCGAGCGCGCGCCAGTCCAGGATCTCACCCGCGGGCTCGTCCGCGGTGCCTTGCAGCTCCTTGAGCCGCGCGCTGAGCTTCGCCGCGAACGCGTAGTCCTCCACCGCGATGCTCCTGGACAGCGCGGTCGTGAGGACGTTCTCGTCCGCGGACGCGAGCACCGCCGCGATTTCGGCGTCCGTGAGGCCGAGGCCGACGTTCTCCACGGGCTCGGGGTCGCCGCCGATGTACGTCCCGTCGTCCGCGAAGGCGCGGAGACGCGACGACGCGCGGCGCGCGCCCGCGGGGAGGACGACGCGGACGCGCGACGACGAGGAGGATCCGGTGTTCCGAGATCTTCCACGTTCGACGCGTTCTTCGGTGGACCGCCCCACGATCGCCGCGGCGCGCGGCGCCACGGCGAGCGCGGGACGCGCGGACGACGCCATCGCGCGAGCGCGTGCGACGAGTGCGGGCGCGACGGACTCGAGGACGACGCACTCGAGGACGCGGCGAGGGTGGCGAGAGGGCGTGCGAGCGCGGTATGGTCCGCGGCGACGACGACGAACGGTGATGACGCGTCGTTTCGAGCGTGACAGGTGGCGCGAGCTGACCGGCGGTGAGAGAATTTGGCGGGTAAAAATCGATGCGTCTAGGCGCTACCCGCGCCCGCTCCCGCCAGCACTACCCGCACCCGCTCCCGCCGCCGCCCTTCCCGCCGCCGCGGATCTGATCCTCGTAGTCTCCGCGCGCCCACGCCCTGAACTCGTCGAACATCTGCTTCGGCTTGTTCGGCAAGTTCTCGATCGCGTCGAAAATCTCGAGCAGATCCGCGTTCGGATCCTCCAACCCTTGCTTCGTCGGGATCCCTCGGATCGGCGCGAGACGCTTCCTGACCGCCGTCGTCGTCGCGTTTATCAACCGCTTCTCTCCCAACCGGAGCTTCGCCGCGGTCATCTGCCGCTCGCTGATGTTGGTCTCTTTCAACTGCAAAAGTTCAAACTCCTCGGAGGAGTTCTCGTACTCCGCGAGCATCTCCCTCGCGTCCCCCATGAGCAGCTGCAGGATCTCGTACTCGTTCATCGGGCTCACGATCCGATCCTCCTCGAACGACACCGTCATCAGCTCGCTCGGCTCTTGCACGCGCGCGAACCGCATGTACGCGAACAACTGCAGCGGCATCCGATCCGCGAACACCGGGAACGCCTGCGCGTCGGCGCTGTACCCCATGCCCTCCAAAATCTGCTTCTTCGCGGCGTACAGCTTGTCGCTCATCACCGTGGACGTCACGAACGTGAGGTAATCCCCGACGTGCGCGCCGTTCACGCGGCCGGTGCTCAGGAAAAGATCGCCCGCGTTCCTCCCGAGCGCGTCCGCGCACACCACCGGCGCGGTCTGCCTCGCGTCGTTCGCGCTCACGACCGCGACGCACTCCGTCGCGGCGTCGTAGTCGACGACGCCGACGGCGGCGTCGAGCCCGCGCGCGCCCGCGTCCGCCGCCGCCGCCGCGGGGTTCACCCCCGGCGGCGGCGCGCCGACGACGGGCAGGAGGTCCACGAGAGGCACGAGCGCGTACACGTTCGCGGCGTTGAGCCACACCGCGCGCGCGAGGACGGTCGCGAGCGCGTCCGTGAACGCGAGCTCGGTCAGGAACTCGTACGCGTCCGCCGGGTACGCGTCGGCGTCCGCGGCGATGGCGGCGCGAATCGACGCGTACTCCTCGCGCGCGTCCACCGCGCGTCCCACCGCCTGCTCGCACGTCGGCGAGCCTTTCAAGAGCGACCGAATCTCGCTCTCTTCCCACCGCAGCGGGTGATCGACGGTGCAGCCCGTCGGGAGCGTGTTGACGTAGGGCGCCCAGTCCGAGAGCGATCCTTTCGCGCGCTCGCAGCAGAGCCACAGCGCGAGGCCGACGAGCTCGCCTCTTCCCGCGGCGAGCCCGGCGACGATCGGGTGGTCGCTCACGTCCACGCTCGTCACCGCGAGGTTCTGCGGGATCTCGAGGAGGGGCTCGCCCGCGCGGACGTCCGCGACGAGCGTCGGGACGGCGCCGTCGCCGAACGTGACGAGCTTCGCGGAGGAATCCGCGAGGCCCTTCTCGACGGTCAGCCACGCGACGAGCTCGCCCGCGGTGACCGGCGTCGACGTCGACGCGGCCGCGAGCGGAGGCGTCGTCGCGGAGGCGCTCATCGCGCTCGCCGCCGCCGACCGGAAGGAGACGCGAGGAACGACGCGCGCGTGCGCTGCGGGTGCGCGGAGATGGGAACGCGCGATGCGGCTCGCGTCCCGCGCGCGAGAACGTGTGTCGGCGCGACGACTGGTAGGTAGATCTCGACTTCGCGAGGCGATAAGCAGGACCCAGCCCAGATCGGCCGACACCTGACAGCTGTGCGAATTGAAAGCGAAGTCGGTGAAAAAATCGCCTTGAGTGGTCGGGCGGCAGGTTCGAGCGCGGCGATCAAAATCATCTTTCGAAGGTCGTAGTTTTTTTTCCCGCCGCCCCGGGCGCCACTTCCGCCCGCGCTGGCGCACGCTGCGACCACCCGAGAGTGATATGCACGTAGGATCAAAGCGCCGTCGGGCAGATCCGCCCGCGCGCGAAACGCCGGATGGCGCCTCGGGCGACCTCGCCGCGCGCGTCAGCGAACTGGAAAGCCGCGCCGCGCGCGTCACCGAAGTCGAACGAAAGCTCAAAAAGCTGAAGAGAAAGCTGAAAGACTCGAGGTCGCTCCTCGGGCACAAGGTGGACGAGCTCATGCACAAGGAGGAGGAGCTCGCCGCCGCGAAAGCGACGATCGCGGCGTACGCGAAGATGCACCCGACGTTCGACGCGAACGATGACATCGCGAGCGTCGTCTTATCGCACGTGACGGACGTCCGAACGCGCCTCGAAGAGCGCGAAGCCGCGCGCGAGCCACTTCTGGAACGACTCGCCGCGGACGCGACCGACGTCTTCAACGCGCACGTGCTCTCGCGGCTCGACGGTGGCGACCTCGCGATGCTCGCGCTGGTGAGCCGGAGTATGCGCGGCGTAGTCTTCGCGTCGTCCGTCGGCGACGTGAGGGACGTCGCGGCGGTGAGGAGAGAACTCGCGTGGGCGCCAAACTTCGTCGGGTCGGTCAGCAGGTTGACGTGGGCGAAGGAACAAGGATGTCCGTGGGACACGAGGACTTGCCGCGTTGCCGCGTATGGCGGCCACCTGGAGGTGCTGCAGTGGGCGCGCGCGAACGGCGCGCCGTGGGACGAGGATACTTGCGCCGATGCCGCGGAAGGCGGCCACTGGGAGGTGTTGCAGTGGGCGCAAGCGAACGGATGTCCGTGGGACGAGAGGACTTGCGCCTTCGCCGCGGAACACGGCCACCTGGAGGTGCTGCAGTGGGCGCGCGCGAACGGCGCTCCGTGGGACGAGATGACTTGCGCCAATGCCGCGCTAGGCGGCCACCTAGGGGTGCTGAAGTGGGCGCGCGCGAACGGCGCTCCTTGGGACGAGAGAACTTGCCACCTTGCTGCGATAGGCGGCCACCTGGAGGTGTTGCAGTGGGCGCGCGCGAACGGCGCTCCGTGGTGCGAGGGGACTTGCACCGGGGCCGCGTGTGGCGGCCACCTAGGGGTGCTGAAGTGGGCGCGCGCGAACGGCGCTCCTTGGGACGAGAGAACTTGCCCCGATGCTGCGATAGGCGGCCACCTGGAGGTGTTGCAGTGGGCGCGCGCGAACGGATGTCCGTGGGATGAGGGGACTTGCGCCGCAGCCGCGGGAGGCGGCCACCTGGAGGTGCTGCAGTGGGCGAGCGCGAACGGCGCTCCTTGGGACGAGAGAACTTGCGCCAATGCCGCGAGACAAGGCCACTTGGAGATGCTGAAGTGGGCGCGAGCGAACGGCGCTCCGTGGGACGAGTGGACTTGCGCCAATGCCGCGTGTGGCGGCCACCTGGAGGTGCTGCAGTGGGCGCGCGCGAACGGCGCTCCTTGGGACGAGTATACTTGCACCCTTGCCGCGCGTTTCGGCCACCTGGAGGTGCTGCAGTAGGCGAGCGCGAACGGCGCTCCATGAGACGAGCGGACTTGCAAGTCTGCCACGGGTGAAGGCCACCTGCAGGTGCTGCAGTGGCTGCGATTGAACGGCATGCTGTGGGTCGAGTGGACTTAAACAGAGGAGTGGCCGCACGTGACGGAGTGGCTGCGAGCGAACGGATGTCCGCGGCGCTAATAATGTGACGACCA
>Ga0209630_10001514_pt1 | contig 24634 bp, 21 predicted proteins | sample COG_01_FD_184745 | JGI IMG/M metagenome (GOLD analysis project Ga0209630, IMG submission 184745) | Pelagic Microbial community sample from North Sea - COGITO 998_met_01 (SPAdes) (version 2) | ecosystem: Environmental > Aquatic > Marine > Neritic zone/Coastal water | place: Helgoland, sampling... | reverse complement strand
ATTTTGTTCCGGGGTGAGGAGACGTGAATTGTTTGTTACGGAGGGGATTATATGAAGAAAACAGCACAAAAGATCTCTGAAAAAGAAGGGGGGGGACGATCGAGTAAAAAACCTTCCAAAAAGAGTATGTGGTTAATTAAATTCGTGGGTTTTGTCCTTGCTTTCTTTTTTCTTTCTTTCGCTTTCTCTTTTTTTCGTAGATTTCCCCTCGTGATGAGATGAAGAACAAGTCAAAAAACCAGAAGAGAAACAACTTCAACCCTTCCTTCCTAAAGTAAGAACTGCATCATGTGTATAATAAATACTTTAATCGAAACCTTTATTCGACCGTAACTTTTTCTTCTGACTGGCGCTTTTCTTCTGTTCTAATCGCTTGGCGTTTGCCTTTTTCGCGCTCTTCTCCATCTTTTTCCTCGCTTGAGCGTTTTCCACGTCTTTCAACACCGACGCGCTTTGGATGATATCGTCCATCTTCTCTAAAGCGTCGTCTATGTTTTTACTCTGCGTTCGATGTTTCGTACTATTCACGACTAGGCAGTCTTCGCTATTGATTCTGTTCTTTTCCAATATCCGCAGACGAGCGGCGACCCATTTGGGTAGGAATCCAGATGCCACGGCGCCGTTGAGAGATAAGCGCATGTCCACTTTCGTGTTTACTTTGTTCACGTTTTGCCCGCCGGCGCCTCCCGAGCGCGAGAAGGATATCTCTACATCGCCTTTCTCCAACGGTCGAGGCGATGAGCTATCTTCGCCTTCTCCAGGTTTCGGTAAGTCGTCTTCCCTCGAAATACCAATAGACGACGATGACGACGATGAAGAAGAAAACGCGCGAACCCCGTCCGGCGAAGAAGTCGGCAAAGTCAAGCTACTGCCTCGCTTTGGCGGACTCTTTTTGTTCTTCTTAGTCCCGGGCGTTGGCTTTTTCGCGCCTATAACTATGCCACCTCCCTCGTCGTCGTCAAAGTCTTCGGAACTTTCCTTCCACGGGTCGTCCAAATCCTCGTCGTCGTCGTCGTCGTAATAATAGTCTTCGACTCGTCCAGAAGCAGTTGCAACGTCGTTCTTGAATACCCTTTTTTTGTTCGGCGTGTTAAAACTACTACTACTACTACTGCTTCTGCCATTCATCACACTAAAGCTACTCATAAACCTACTGCTGATACTACTACATCCACACCAAGCCTTTTTCGAAAGCATCGTCATCGTCGCTCGACTCGGTTCTTTGTCGCCGAAGATGCTGCTGCTGCTGCTGCAAGACGTGGATGATGGAACGCACACAGATAAAGAAGACAAAGAAGAAGACAAAGAAGAAGACAAAGAAGAAGCACGAGCTGAACGACAGTGACGACGACAACGAAGTAGCACTGGCAGTACTCTTTGCGTTGCCGCTGCTGCTGCCGCTGCTGCTGCTGCTCCTGCCATCATCGTCATCGTTTTCTTCTTTTCCTTTCCTCTTTGGGGGTTGTTGTGTGTATAGACACAGAAGAAGAAGAAGACTGTCAGAAAGAATTTTTAGAAAAAAATTTGGAGAAAAATTTAAAAACAACAGATGACTTTTTTGGGGGAACGTCACTTCAAAAATTTCTTTAACGACTCTCACTCTACTAAATACGAACACTCACACTACAACAACAAACTCACACACACAGTAATCAAAGTGCTTTTGTGACGGAAGTTATTGTTGTTGTTGTTGGTTTTGTTTTCGTCGTTGTCTCGTTGCTGATATATACGCGATAAAAACGCGATAAAAAAGAGAGAGAGAAAGAGAGAAATTTGTTCCGTTACTCTTCGAGCGTAACTTGAGAGACGACGACGACGACGATGATGATGATGATGAGGACAAAGAAGAATTCGAAGCTCTTCTTCTTTTTCTTCCTCGAAGTGTTAGTTTTCTTCTTTTCTCTCGAAAAAGTATCGGCGGAAAGATTCACCGGGACGTTAAAACTAAACTCCGCGAACACGGAGCAAACGGTCGGTAAATTCGCGGTGAGAAGAACGGGAGATATAAGCGTGAAATTATCAACCGCGAAAACCGGTTGGGAACGTGGCAGACACAAGTTGAAAGTTTTATTGTTTGAAGATAAATCGTACGAAGAGTACGACCGACAGGTGAAGAAAGGAAGCTTGTGCGACAGTCGATGCAACATGGCAAATTTAGAGCACGACGTGGATTTACCGCACCCGAAAGCGACGCACAAGGCGGAAGGGTACGAGTTTTTTGAAGATCCAGAATCGGGAGACTCCTATCGAGTGGATTTGGACAGCGGGAACGTCAGTTGGGTACATCCCGAGAATCACATGGTGGACGAAGAAGCCGTTCGAAAAGCCGCGGATAACAAGAAGAAAAAAACACCGCCGTCGTCCAAAGGGTGGGGGCTTAAAGGAACAGGAGGGGCAACCCCCACGGATTCGTTGACGCCGCAGAAGATTGTGCACAGGGAGACGTATTTCGAATCGAGCTTACGAGCGATGCGACAGGTGAAAGGAAGAAGAGGCGTGACGTATAACGCGTCAAGAGCTGCGTTTTGGTATATCGTCGTCGCGGATTGCGCGTTGGAGTTTTACGACGCGAAGCCTCCGCCTTTGCATTTCGATATCACGATAAAGAATAATGGACAACACTTACCGTCCGATTTGAGCGGCATCGGGTGGGTGTACGTGACGAATTTTTTATTCATGTTCTTTTTAGGTTTGGTATTCGTCTCCATGGCCGTTCGCATGCACAGAAAGAACGAAAAGACGACGCATTTAGTCGTTCTTTTAGTCATGTTGGCGTACTTTTTACAAATGATGAGCTTATTACTTGAACTATTACACTTGAGAAGATTCGTCAAAGACGGGAAAGGCTTGCGATGGCGGTACTCCTACTTACCCGCAGATTTTATGGCAGAAGTCTCGCAAGGAACGTCTGAGTTTATAACGACGATGACGTTGTTATTTCTTGTCTGTGGATGGACGACGACGGCGGAGGCGGAAAGTTTGAAGAGTTCCGCGGCGAAAGTATTTAGTGGTGATTCGAGTTTAGAAAGCGGTTCGGCGGCGAGAAGACGAACGGGGGCGAATTTTGGAGCCGTCGCAGGCGCGGACGGCGTCGCAGACGATGGGGAACGAAAGAGAGGACGTTCGAACAACTTTAGTAGCGATGGTGATTACGACGACGATGCGAAGAAGAAGAATGCGCCGCCAACGCCGAAAACAATCGCTAAAGGTGCGGCAGCCATCGCGAAAGGTTTGCTCGGTAAAAAAGCGTTGGAAAATCCAGAGACGAAACGAATTTTAGTGAACATCACCGCAGCGTTGCGCTCGCCGGGGTATTTGTTCAAAAAGCTACCCAATGGTGTCAGCGCAAGCACTCGCCGCTTATCTGCTGGTGGGATGATTATCGCAGGGAACGCCGTGTTACATTTTATTTTAGAAGCGTGGGGGCGACGATACGAGTCGATGTTCAACTCGTTCCACGATCACGAACATTTACCTGGTTTCCTCCTCGTATTTATTCGTTTAGTCCATGCCGCAGTTTTTGTCGTCGGTGGTCGAACGGCTATTGCCGCCGCCGATGTCGACAGGCGAGCGAAGAATTTCATTCGAAACTTTCGAGTGGTTGGCTTGTTGTGGTTGATTTCGTTCCCCGCGGTTGTTTTCATGGCGAGGTTTATGAAAAAATTATGGCAAAGGCGTTTCGTCGCCGCTGGATGCGTGACGTTACAAACGCTCGGGTTGTGCGGACTCGCGAGTTTAGTTTTGTTGGACGATAGTTTCATGAAGTTGAGCTCAATTAGTGGGAAAGGAAATGCGTCGTTCTATCGCGGTGGCGTCTCCAAGTTTGGCGTCGGTAAGCTGCGAACGAAAGTGAGCATGGATTAAAAGATTGTCAAAAATACGACGCGCCTTTGAACAGAGCGGGGGATTCAAACTTTCCTTCTCGTGGTACAACAGAAATTATTATTATCGTTATTATATATACACTTTACTTTGCCGCTAAATCTATAACTTCCTCTTTCTCCGTCCAAGCACCGACGTTTTCGAAAGCCGTCGCTCTTTGGTGTCTATAATCCGCGTCCGAGCACCAACGCTCGTAGTCTCTCGCTAACCCGCGTAAAAAAGCTTTCTCGATTTCCCTCAGAGTGAATCCAAGAACGGCGTCGCCGACGCTCTGAGTAACACTTCGCGGAAACTTTTTGAACGGTCCAGGCGGATCGACACCGACGCCGATTTCTGTCCAACCTTCGATGTACGCGTATTTATTTTCCTCTTCTTCCGCCTCTTCTTCTCCCTCTTTTTTACTACTCGAAACATCATCCGCGTCGGCGTGTTCTGCCGAGCCAATGCCGTAGTGCAACAAATCACCGTAGTCCCACGATTCATCTCCTCTGCTTTTCCAGCGAAACGCCGTGCTCCCTCGATTAACGAACATCTCGTTTATGCCTAGACTTTCGACTTCCTTCCCTTCCAATCGACAACTCGCGACTTCAATCAAAACGCACGGTCCTCTCATATCCGCATCCTCGCGTTCCGGTCTGTACATTTTATTCATCTTCTTTCTTCTCTTCTCTTCTTCCTCTGCTTTTACATCGTTCGCTTTCGTTTTGCCACTCCACACAAATCTCTGTTCGTTATCCGTCGTCAACACGCTCACTTTCACTCTAACGACTGGTTTTACCTCCAACGTGAAGAACTTCAATCCCGGGATGGCGAGCTCGAAGAAGCCTTCGTCTTCTCTAATAGTCTCGTCGAAATATTTCGTCATCTTCGCGCCTAACGGCAACGGCACGTCCACGTACTGTTCCACAGGCAGTCGCATGTAGCTCGCCAACGATAGCTCTGGCGTGACATCGTCCGCCTCGTTCACTTTCACGATCGCTTCGCACGTCGCTCGAAGGTTCGTGTTCCACTCTTTGCCAGCCTCGTTGCTGTTGAACACATTTTTGCTGCTGCTGCTCCTGCTCCCTGGTGGTTGTTCGTTCGCCAGCGACGACGACGATGAAGAAACAACGACGCGATTTCGACGACAGTACGAATGCCGACGAAGGCTACACATCCTCGCTCTTATATCATCAGTACTGTTGTTGTTATTGTTGTCTGTACCATTCCTAAAACTTCTTCCCCGAGAGGACGGAAAATGTTGTTGTTGTTGATGTTTAGATATGATTTTAGAAGATGACTTTGACGAAGATGACGACGCGCGAATGATGGTGAAAGGGTGGTTTGATTGCGCGTTGCGGAGAGGGTCGGTGCGAGCACACGCATCACCAATACCACCGGTTTGACAGCGCATCGATGCTGATGCAAACATCATCATCATCATCACTCTTTTTATGTGTCGTATGAATTATAAATGTAAGAAAGCAGTTTGGATATTATTAAGAAATTCGTGGTGGAGGTTGGTCGTAAGCGTTTTTGGGCGAACTCACACAAAAAAGGAGAAGACGCGGAGAGCAAAAGGACGGATGGAAGAAGGGAGAGAGACTACGAATTGAGGGTAACAAAAACACATCATCATCATAATAATCATCGTGAACATTTCAAACGCCTTTCTCTGCTAACAACTCTTTATCAGCTAATTCCGCTGCTTGGATTTCATCGATCCGATCGGCTCTGGAGACGCTCGGATTGACCAAGCGGTCTTCTCCCGCCGTGACTGAAGCTTTAACAATCACGTCTCCTTTGCGTAAGTCTCTCACGTAGTCTAATCCTTTCGTGACGTACCCAAAGGTTGAAAACTCTCCTTCTTCGAACGCTACACCGCCTAAACCGGCTTGTCTGCGATCGAAATTAAAGAGAAAAAACTGGGAGGAAGAGGAAGCGCCGTCGTCCGTGGCTGAGCGCATGGCGCTGACGCTCCCGTTCACTGAGAGAGGAATGGAAGGTAACGCATCGATGCCGCTCGCAACATCTAAAGGCGACCGGTATCTCGGCTCGAATTCATTCGACGCCTTGACTTCCAAAGGGATCGATGTCGACGCTGAATTATCGCTGTTGCCAAAAATAACAGCCGTTTCGGATAAATTTAATTTACTCCCATCGAATTCGCCTCTTTTCACCGCGTCAACGAAGTTTCCAGCCGTAATTGGCGCGTTAAAACCGTCGCAGGTTATCTCGAGATCCACGGTTTTCAAAGGCTCGCCGTTCAAATTCCCAAACGAACTCCCATCGCCGTGTTTAATCGTAAACTTTAACTCCGCCCGTCCCGTCATTCTTGGCAACTCTTGGTATCGCTTCGGTAACAAAAATGGCAAGTCGTTCACTTGGTTCACCATGATATTTCCGTTCGCTTCTATGGCTTTGGCGATCCACTTATCAAAATTCTCCACGTCTTGGTTTTCGCACGCTAAGATTAATCTGTCCAAGGCGATGACTAAATTCTCAATCTCAACTTCCGCGCTGGCTTGGGTTTCCTTCACGATCGGTTGGAAAATCTCACCTCTTTTCTCCTTGACAATCTCTTTCGCTTTCTTGATTTCGTTCAACATCGAGTTCCACGGTTTTCGCTGCGGGATGCGAAACTGATACGCCGCGTCGTCCAAATTATACTGAATGTCTGACGACTCCGCATTCACTCTCGGCGTGGCTCGTCGTAACGCCGCGGTCGGCGTTCGCGGTAAGCCCGAATTTGGGTTCGATAGCAACGCGCTCGCTTCCCGGGGAAACGCAAAACCGGATGAAAGGAGGAAAACTTCGGTCGAGAGACACAAGGAAGCGCACAGCGCGGAAACTGCTGTTTTCAAATTCTTCCTCTTCTTCACTTTACCGCTATCAATGTCTTCATTGTAGTCGTTATCGTTGTCAGTTGTGTTCGCATCGTTTCTCGATGATGAAGAGGAAGAGAGCGAAGAAAGAGCGCGCTCGAACGCATCGAAATCGCTTCTGTTTGCGCAATAATCAATCGCCTCCTCCTCCTCCTCCTCTTCCTCGCCGCTTCTTCTGTGCGCGCTTCTCTTGGTTCTCCTCTTCGTCGATGATGATGATGTCTTCTTCTCCTTCTTCACCTGAAAGGTGTTATTACTCACCACCACCAGCGACGAGGAGGACGTCGTCATCATCGTCGATGATGCAGACCCAGCGAACATATCTATTTATTAAATACGGCGAGTAAAAGAAATACGAGAAGGAAATTTATTGTGATGTTGTACGACTGTCGTACGAGGAGAAAGGAACAAATTGTTTTTTCGCATGTCTCTCTCTTTTCTCTGCTACTGCTGATTAAAACTAACTACGGACATTATAGTATCACTTCTTCGCCCTTTTCTTTTGCTCCATGACCCACTCTTCGATTCTTCTCTTCAACTCGACGTCACTTTTCAAATCCTCTACTTTCAACGGTTGACGACTGAAAGGACAGGTTTCGTTAGAAAGCAAGTGGCGCTCGATGGTGGCCCGGTCGCAGACGTTTTTCGTGATCGGTACGATGACTGGATCTTTCATCAAAGTACACATGAGAGGGTCTTGGAACTCGTCTGGAATCTCGCCTAAATCGGCTTCGAGGTCGACGGCATCGTCCGCAGCTTTTTTCGCGGCTTTTTGTAGCTTTTGGAAAATCTCAATTTCCGTCGGCGAAAGAAGAAAGTGTTTGGAGAGAACGTCGATGGCCATGGTAAAGACTTCGTCCTTGTAACTTCGCCCATCTTCCGAAATCGCCTCGGCTAACGTCTTTTCCGCACCCGTATCCATCTTATCCGCGCCTTCATTGATAATGCTTTCGTTTTTATAAAGATTGAGATACACGGTGACGATTTTTGTCAGCAACTCTTTCGGATCGAACTTATACTTCTCCGGGTTTTTCACTTTCAACTTTCGTCTCTCCGGGCCGGCGAGGTGACTGAGGAAGTAGTTCAACATGTCCGCGACTCTTTTGATAATCTCGGGCCTTAGGAACGGCGTGGCGATCTCTTTACTCGTATACGCCATCATTTCTATGTTTTGCTTCGCGAAAAACAAATCCGATCTCAGTTCTCGTTCGCTGCTTTCGTAACGCGACTCGTGATCGTCGCGTTGTTCGTCCGTCAGCTGATTCCACTGCGCTTCGTCCCCCATCAACGCCTCCCTTTCTCGAATTTGCGGAAGTTTCTCCATAGCCTCGCCGAGAGAGTGCACGGCATCGTTGATGAGCATGTCAACAAACTTCGCGTAAAATCGCCACTTGGTTTCTGAAAAAATCTTCCAACCGTTTCGGTACTCCGGGATTGCCCAAAGATACTCGCAAATGTCGCCGATTTCTTTGCGGACGTTGAATTTTTCGTAAGGACCAACAGCTTGCTCGGCATCGGCGAAGAGTTTGAGCAAGTTCGGGATGAGAAACTGAAATGCGCTCGCGTTTGTTTCGAACATCACTCGACCTAATTTATCCGAGCCAGAATAGTCTGGTAAGAACGAGTGTATGACCGAGACAAACTTACATCGAAGATATGGATTTTTGATGTGCTCAGACGCCCCGGAGAAGAGAACGAGAAAGTCTACGACTTCGGTCAAAATTTCATTCTCAATCAACGAATGCGAAGAACTTTTCGTGCACATGACGTACACCAAGTAGTCCAAAGTATCTTCCACAATTTCTTCCGGTATCGCTCGGAAAGCTTTCGAGGCTTCATCCGGGAGTTGCGTCGTCGTCGTCGTCGGAATTGCTGGTGATGTCTGATCTCCACCACCACTTCTTGCTTCGTTCAATAACCACACGCACGTTAAACGATAGAATGCAAAACTATCCGATACTACGCGCGGATCCATCAAAGTCGCATCGCAAAGCATCGTCTGTTGAATGTAGGCATCTTTCTTCATGCGAAGTTGTCCGAGTTGAACAACAAACTCGTGTCTTCGCGGATCGTTCCCGGGTAAAGATTGTATCTCCTCCTCCAATTCGTTCACTCTCTCGGCATAACGGCGTATGGTGTGTCGCTGCCTCTCTTCTTGCGCGTTGATACACGCGATGATGCCAAGATGCATAGCGCGATGAGTCGCGAAAAAACATTCGCAGACGAATCCCCACGACGACGCGTTCGCATCGCCACCTTCTTCCAACTCAAACTCCCCGCTGTTATAGCATTGTTCCGCTTCGCTCTCGGTCATGCCAAGTCTCGTGCAATCTTTGTAGTCCGTTATACCGCACGATTTAGAAAGCGTGTATTCCGCTTTAATTTTCGGCAAATGTTTTCCTTTTCCGTTGAGAACGTCCGTGAATGGCAAACTCAAACGTAACATCGTCTCGCAAAAGTTTACAAAGTAGCCGTCTGAGCAATTCTCAAACCAAGATAATTGTTGCTCTTGTTGACTTCTTTTCTTATTCACGTGCAAGTTTAAGAAGATCCACTTTAAAACGCCATCACGAGTTGGCCCGCCGTGTTTAAGCAAAGTCTTTAAGATTGCGTGCAAGCCTTCGTAGACGCGAGCCATGTGCATCCAAATCGTCGCGTGCGCGTTGTCTCTTTCGCGCACACTCACTTTCAAGTCTTTCGATCCTAAATCAACGCTTGGAAATAAAGCTGGAAATACGTTTGGTTCTCGTCTTTGCGACAACATGTTCATCACCGGAACCCTCGAATACATCGGCGAAAGCGCAAACAGCGGCCCTAATATTGAACACTCCTCAAAATCTTTACCCAACACATATCCATCGGACGTTCGCGCGTTTGCGTTGAAGTTTGGTATCATCATTACGTGCGGCGGTAAAGTAGGAAAGATTTGAGCGTTGCGGTTTTTGGGCATCCAGAGCGGATGCTTTATCAATCTCGCCGCGGCGATTGGATTCGCCGCGAGCATAAACATTGCCCTCAAAAATGGATCGAAATCCGCGAGAATGGACATTCCGTGGACGAGAAAAGGTTCGGTCGGTAAAGATTTCTCTCTCGTAAACGTCCATTGCCTTTCGTGCAAGAATATCGCATCCAGCAGGTCAGGTTCTTCCTCGCCAAACTTTTTGCAAAACGCGTCCAAATACATCTGGCTCATTTCGCCCGTGTATAATCGATACGAAAACTCATTCACACCGTATTCTTCCTCCCACTCTGATATTGGAAACATCCCTGGCTCTTCTCGGGTCCCTCGAATTTCCTCGTCCGGATTCAACACCAATCCACCGTAAGAGACGCACAATTTCTTCACCTCTTGCATCAACAGGTCGAACTTATCTTTCGCGTCCCTTTCGTTTGCAAACTGCGCGAGAGTGGACTTTCGCAACTCCTCGTCCGCTCTGTGAAACGTTTCTAAAAGGTACCTGAACTTTGACTTTTGATTCAGTTGGTGTTCGTTTCTTCTTTGTTCACCACCACCACCACCACCACCACCACCACCTGCTCCTCCTAACGATGATGACGAGGATAGCGATAACGATAATCGCGAGATCAGCACTCTGTCCGCAAACTCCTCGTTTATTTCATCCGCCTCGTCGTTTTCTTCTTCTTTTTCTCCTCCTCTTTCTTTCTTTTCGTTCGCGATCTCCTTTTCCAACGCGTCTAAAAACACGATCGATGACGACGCATTCTCGCCATTACCACCGTCGCTCGTCGTCGTCTTACTACCAGTACTACTATTGCTACCACTCTTCGTCCACGCGCAGTTGGTCACCAGCTCGAGCTTGGATTTGAAATACAGCCGGTGCATTTTCTTCGCGTCTTTCATCATTTTTCTTTTTCTCACGTTTTTTGTAGGACGACGAACTTTCTTCCTTCACAACACCAAAAAGAAGAAGACTCTGATGAGAAGAGGAGAGGAGGTTAGCAATCTGGCAATGAATGTTGGGTGTTCGCAAAAAAAAATTTGTACTCGTCGTAACGCTTGTTTTCACGAAAAAGAGAAAAAGCGTCCCGAAACAGATCAAAGATATTTTTTCGGAAAAAACCTCAAAAACTTTTCTCACCGCCCTCCCCTCTCTTTGTGGATTTGATCGACTGCACATCCATCCTTTGCGAACACTTCACAGAGGAAGAACGCGCTCGTTCCACTCATTTGCGCGATATCTTTTTCCTCTTTGTGCGCGACAACACCCGCGCGCTTGTTTACACAAAGTTTGTTGACACTTTTGCTCGTAGAGGTGATTAAAAAAAAGGGGAATCGGCTGCGTCACACTTCTTTTTATAAAAAAAAAGATGCATGTAAAAAAGGAAGAAGAAGAAGAAGAACATGAGCAACGATCGCGCCGGGCGATCAAAGTGGCTTTGAATCTCCTCGTGAAGTCACCTCGATCGACGCTTGAAAGATATAACAAATCGATCAGTTCAGATGACGGGAGTAGCGTCATATCTTCTTCCGCTTCTTCCTCTGATTTAGGTAAATTGGAAGAAGAACAAGAGGGGGTCAAAAGAGAAAAATTTCCGTTTTTGGCGGTAAATCAAAAGGAGCAGCCCAATAACAGGTTTGTTTTAGGGGAAACGCTCCCACTTCCTCGAGCGGAAAAGAGCATCCTCGTCTCTAAAATAGACGACGAAAATGACGACGACGAGAACTATCCGATCGTCTACCAAGTTTGCGAAGCGATTTTGGAGGAGGATGTGAAGAAATGCGAGAGATCGTGCACCGCGGCTATGGGCGTGTTGAAACGCGCGACGGTGTTTCCTTCTTCTCTCGTTCGTCCCGGGTTGTCGAAAAAAAGAGAAGAAAAAAATCTCGAGCGTGTTGTCGCCGAGAAAGAACGGGATGAAAGCAATAACGAAGAATCTTGTGAAGTGAACAAAGAAGGCGCGTTGGAAGAAAACTACTCGTATCTTTACGTCGTTAAGAAAGAAGAGGAAGCCAATCTGAGTCCCATTGAACGGATTTTTGGACCGGTCTCGGAGGATGTTCTCGCAGTCGCTCGTGTGAAATTTATTTCTCGTGATGATGATGATGATGGTGATGATGACATTGATGTCAAAACTGCAAGTGCCAATCCAATGGCGCACATTGCAGCGGCATGCGATCGTTTCTTCATTGCAAACGAAGCTTTGTTTGTAACGAGCAGGGGAGCAAACGCGGCGATATCTTTCTTCTCGCAACTTCTTCTCGATGGAGTCCATCGGGTCGTCTTAAATCGAACGGCTGCGCAAAAAGATGCGCATAACGAGAAAGATGTTTATTTTTCACTCCAATGCGTACCACCAATGCTTCCAGAGAATGCGAGTCTCATATCTTACGATGAAAGTGTCGTGAGAGACAGCGACGATGAAATTGTGTTCTCGTCGATGAAAACCTTCACCCTTCGCGCGACGCTAGAGCGCGATCCGCTTCTCGAGACGGCTACGGAGACAAATTTGGAAGTCGCCGCGCACTCGAGCAAAGGTGACTATGGGAAGAGCAACTCTGTGAGCGCCGATAATTACGTGCGTCTTCAACCATGTTCAGCAGATAAAGCGAATGCTTCTCTCGTAGCATCGTTGTACGATGCGCTCTTCGCCTCGGCGAGCGAGGATGAACAAAGAAGAAGCAAAATCGAAGAAGATGTTTTCGTTCACGATATCGTGTCCGAAGCATTCACTTCGTCTATTTTTGATGCAAAAAGTGAAGTTGCACCGGCAAACAACAAGACGTGTCTTAAGACTGTTCTGCCGGAAACGAGCGTGATTACGCCATGTTTAGGCGTTTCCCCGGAACACGGGCGGGCGGTTTCGAAAGCCTTGGACGAGTGGTCAAAAGCTCGATCTTTCTCTCCGTCGTCGCTTTTTCGCGACGTCTCTGACGATGATAAACTTCCACAAAACTCTTCGATTATCGCTAAAGTGAAGAGACAAAAAGTTATTTTGTTGGGAAGCGATGTGATGAGCTCACTTTCACTCGATGCTGTGGTGACGGAGATCTGTCGCGAGATGGATTCTGAAGAAGCTGCTTTCGCTGGTGAGAAGACACTCGCAACTGCGACATTCTTGGCGTCTGCATCTCGAGGTGAGAAAAGTACAGGCAACTATGGTGGAATATTCTTCGATGCCATCGCTAAGCACGAAAATTCTGCGCATTTGCTCTTGCTCAAGCTCGCTTCGTTCGGAATTTATCCTTTGCGAGGTACTTACGACGTCTCCTTGTTCGATTTTTGTGACGAACCAGCCGCGCGGCCGTCATCTTCTCCAGTTTCGCCATCCTCTGATGCAAATGTTCTCTTCATTGCAACCTTCCGAAAGAGAAATTTCAAAATCATCAACACCTTATCGATCTCTAACGTCGATAAGTTGGTTGAGATCGAGCGCGAGGCTTGGATTTCGTGTCCGGAGATGCGCACGTCTGAAGATACGATTCGCGATCGCGTGTTGAATAATCGAGTGATGAACTTCGCGATATTTGATATGGACGGTGAATATCTCGAGGAGACAAATGACTCGTTGAAAGGAATGATGTATACGCAGTTTGTCAAAAGCACGGAAGACGTGTCCAATAGAAACTGTTGGGCAACGAAAGAGTCTGCTCGAGTTGACCCGTTCTCGTCGCAAACGATACAACTTTTGGATGTTTTTGCCGATCAACGCTACTCGCTCGAAAACGGTGGCGACGTGGGCATGCAGCTCAGAGATTTTGTGCTTCACTTCGCAGAAAGAGTTCCCATGGTACAAACAGTTTGCGCCGTTACTCGAACGAGAGGCTTCCGCGAAGTGCAACAAAAAGCCATCAAGGAAATTGAGGAAGTATCCGAGCGAACGCAAGCGAGCATCTCGGGACATCTCAAAGCCTCTCTCGCGATTCCCACGTACGAACAACACGTTATGTCAAAAGAAGGCGGATATAACGACCGCGGCCTATTCTTACACGTCGGTGCGGGAGCTAAAATTCTCAAGGTTCAGTACGGTTGGAGACCGAAAGATTACGAAAATGACGGAAACGGGACGCTCATCGAATACAAACTCGAACGACTTTCGTGGAGAAGATACTCAAACGTCAAAACGTTCAAGAGCTCACACAGCTCATCATCATCATCGTCTATGGTAGAAGCTGTTGCTTCTGCTATCGATACTGTCCAAGATGAAAAAATGGGAAGGGTCGCCGCCACGTAAATGTATGCCAGGAACCTCCTTCGAGAAGGCCATGAAGTTATGTATCATCCACCCCTTCTTTCTTCAATCAATTCCATTTTTATGATTATGATTATTATTACATTTTAAGTTTTAATTGAACTACAGTACCTATTCTACTTTATATCACACGATATTCCTTTTCCTTACAACATGGCTCACATCTCTCCGCATTGTGAGATTATAACCGCTAGTTTTGGCGCGTTCGCACCCCCCGAGACTGGAACCGCTTCAATCTTACGCAAAGTTAACATGCCATCACCGATAACTCTTCCAAAAACTACGTGCTTATCATCTAACCATTCACATTTTGCGCACGTGATGAAGAATTGACATCCATTTCCGTCCTTACCGGCGTTCGCCATCGACAACAATCCTGGGCCGGTATGTTTCGCGACGAAGTTCTCATCCTTGAACTTACTGCCGTAAATTGACTTACAACCCGTCCCGTCTCCTTTCACAAAGTCGCCGCCTTGTATCATAAAGTCTTTGATTATTCTGTGAAAAGGAACATTTTTATACCCCAGCGGTTCCTTCGTTCTCGGATCTACGGTTTCCCCGGTGCAAAACTGACGAAAGTTCTCCGCCGTTTTCGGCACGACGTCTGCAAACAGTTCCATTTTTATTCGTCCAACTTCTGTGCCTCCGATGGAGATATCGAAGAAAACGATCGGGTTTTGTTTGCTAATCGGACGATCGTGCCAAGATGACGTCGTCGATATTGGTGCGTCTTCCGCGGCGGCCATATCGGATTCTTTTGCCGCCGCGTCGGATATGAATTCTATAGTATTATTACTTTATTATTATATGATGATGTTAATGCGTTCGCTCGTCGTCTTGTCTCTTTTTTTTGAACGACACACCAAAACTCTAAAAAAACAAGGGTCTCTCTCTCTCTCTCTCTTTCCTTTTTCTCTCTTCTCTCGTAATCGCCACAAATTGCACACAAACCTTCTTTTTTATTCTTTTCTTCTCAAAAGAAACGATATTAAAAGTCTTCGCGAGCAACAAGCGCATTAAACACACACACACACGCAGTCACACGCACACGCATTCAAAAACCAACCTTTCCGTTTTTTTATGGAAGAGCTCGAGCCATCCTTCGGTACGTTTTTTTAGTTCTTCTTCTTCTCTTTGTTTTGAAGAACGAGAAGATGAATTTATTACTTCTTTTCTTTCCCTTCCCTTCCGTTGTTGTTGTTGTTGTTCTTCTTCTTGTTCTTCTTCTTCTTCGTCTTCTTCGTCTTCGTACCACCATGGAATAGTAAACTGACTCTCACTCGTGCTATTCTCCTTCTCTTTACGCCGCGTAACAATTAAACACGACGACAGGTATCGACCCATTCGCGAACCAAGCCGACTTGTTGAATCAAGACGATCGAGAAGACTCGGAACTCAAGAAGAAGAAAAAAGAAAAAGCCGAGAAAATCAACGCGGATTCGGTTCAAGACAAATACATTCACATCCGCACGCAACAAAGAAATGGGAGGAAATCCTTAACGACGTTACAAGGGATTAATCCCAAAATCAACAAGAAGATCATCTTGAAAGAGTGCAAGAAGAAGTTCAACTGCAACGGAACGATTGTGGAAGACTCGGAACTCGGGGATATCATCCAGCTCCAAGGAGACCAACGCAAAAATGTGGCCCAGTTTTTGATCGACGAGAAAATCTCGAAGAAGGAGTTTATCAAGGTGCACGGCTCGTAATTTACTTCCTCACACGCAAGAAGAGGAAGAAAAAGAGAGAGAAAGAGAGGGAGAGAGAGAGGAAGAGAGATACCGGTAAAAATTACGACGACATGTACACAACGCTTAGAAAAAAATTGGACGCTCGTCTTTCTTCGCGCGAGAGCGCGAAAGAGAAGAAGGGTGCGAATGAAGCGTTCTTGTTGATTAGTAGAGAGAAAGAGAGAGAGGAAAAAATGAAGCGCAGAGAGATGAAGAAAAGAGCGAGTGGTTGGGCAATGCATTCTTGTAGATACATACGCACTTAGGTTTTAATCTCATACGCGAGAGAAAATTTTCTGCTCTTTCGGGTTCTTCTTCTCTTCTCCCCAGTTCGCCCTTACCTCACAAGAAATGACTTGTCCTTTTGCGTCCCTTTTCCGTCTCGGTATTACTACTATTCACCGCACTCCACTTGCTTCTGGTACTAGAAGCAACGAACCGAAACGTCTCTTTGTCGCGAAGAACACAAAGGCGAGAACGTCGGCGTCCTCATCATCATCGTCAAACGAGAACACGCACAACGGCACGATGTCGGCGAAAAGTCGTTTCACCTCTTCCTCCTTCACGGATGAGACGATTACCACAGAGAACACGACCAAAAAGAAGAGCGCGAGAATAGCGCTCGTGCAATTGGCGTCGACGTCGTCCAAGGAAGAAAATATTGAAAACATGCTGGCGAGAGTCGAAGAAGCGCTTTCATCGTCGTCATCGTCGTCATCATCGTCATCATCAGGAGACAAACCGTTAAAATTGGCTGAAGAAGAAAAAAAGATTGTGGATATCGTAGTCTTACCTGAGATGTGGAACTGTCCTTACGGAAACGAGTTTTTCGCTCCGTTCGCGGAGGATGTAGTGTTAGATCGAGGTAGTTCTGTGGCTGAAGAAGAAGGAAGAGGTTCGACGTCGCCGTCCTTCGATGCTATGCGGAAAATCGCCAAGGAGAAAAAAGTCGTTCTGTTTGGAGGATCAATACCGACGAGAAAGGACGGCAAGCTATTCAACACGTGCTTTGTGTTTGATAGCGATGGCGCACTCATAGCAACGCATCATAAAATGCATTTATTCGACGTAGATATACCAGATGGAATCACTTTTTTTGAATCAAAGACGCTCACGGCGGGCGACGCGGTGACTATCGCAAATACCAAAGATTTTGGAAAGTTTGGTGTTGGCATATGCTTTGATATGAGATTTCCTGAGTACGCGCGCGCGTGTGCGCTAGAAGGATGCATTGGGATGATATATCCAGGAGCCTTCAATACCGTGACCGGTCCTTTACACTGGGCGTTACTGCAAAGATGTCGAGCGGTGGACAATCAGATGTTTGTTGCGACGTGTTCGCCTGCGAGGGTAGAAGGCGCGTCGTACCAAGCACATGGCGATAGTTCAGTATACGGTCCGTTTGGGGAGAAATTAAACGACAAAGAATTAGAGGAAAAGCCGGGTGTTGTGTATGCGGATTTAGATCTCAATGAAGTCGTGAAAAGACGCTCGGCAATGCCTTTGAATAAGCAAAGGCGACTCTCGGAAACGTACGAGTTGTGCGCGAAGAAAGAAGAAAACGTTTAGAAAAGGAGAGTAAAAATATATTTCTATTTGTACCGCTAAAAACTGCTACCTGTGCTGCTACTACATTATTCACTATATGCCGTAATCATTTCGAGCTTATCATTTCGTACCGTCCCACGTTCGAACTTTACGAGACCCGGTCGTCGCTGCAGAAAACGCCGTTCTCGCACTATTATTACTCGCGGGTTGACTCTGTCTTTTAGTCTCAACCTCTGGTCCACTCACTACGAAATTTCTCGCCCCACCAGCTTCACTCATGGACAAAACTCGAAACTGCATGGCGTCTCCTATTGGTGGCGTGGCGTCGCGGTCTTGCGGCAACCGTCTTCCTTTCTCGTCTCGCGCTAACTTCTTCGGTAAAAAACCGACGTGTCCGGAAACGCCGACCGCGAATCCACCATTCACGGCATTCAAGACTCTCCCGGTGACAAGCTCTCTATTCTCTCTTTTCCTCGCAATCGCATCCCACGCCAGTTGGTGTTTTCTAAACTGATCGACCGAGACCGAGTCCACGTCCATCTCCCCGAACGGGTTTTGTAAACGTTTCACTCGTAGAGGTACGCGATCGCCTAACTTCACATCCTCTGGTAACTCCTCTTTTACAAAGCTCGATGGCATTTTGAACCCAACATCCACGTCAATGAATCCGTTCCTAGAGTCAATCTTTGTCACTATTCCGGAGACGACTTTTCCTTCCAAGTTTGGAAACGAAGCGTTTGATTCTCGAATAAGATTCTCGAGAAAGGTTTCTTTTTCTTCCTTTTTTCCAAATTTGGTCGGCGTCGTCGTCCTCGTCGTCGCTGTGGATGGTTTTGACGAGGACGACGACGACGCCGGTGAAGACGAAGAGAGTAAACGAGTGAAAAAAATGTCGTTTCTGCTCTGCCCACCGCCGTTGCGCAGAAGTCTTTGGATGAGTTTAGAAGAAGACAAAGACATTATGTTATATGTTATGTTATTAGTATTATTATTATTGTGTTGTTGTTTTTGTAAAAAATTGAAGACAAGCTTGCTTGAGAAAACCTTGAGTTGAAACGTCGAATTACACAGCACAAATAGAATTCACAAGACACGAAAATAATAATAATAATACACATAAGAGTCTGAGGATGATGATGAGCTGCTACTGCTGCTACTCCTCGAGATCGACGGCGTCTTCTTCTTCTTCTTCTTCTTCTCTGAAAATAATTAGAGAAAGAAGACCACCACCATCAACAACAACAACAACAACAACAACAACAACGACGAGAAGAAGAAGACAAGGAGAGCGAGTGCGGACAATCTTCACCGCCGCTGCGAGGAAGGACGAGAACGCGACAACCTCTAACAAGCAGCAACAACAACAGCAAAAACAAGAATGGCCGGAACCGAACTTATGGGCGGAATCGCACCCGAGATATCTCGTGAGCGATTGGGACGACGACGACAACAAAGAATGGGGCGAAGAGTTATGCGCTGAACTCGACGACGAGGAAGACAAAGTAGAAAAACTGTTTTCTTCCGCCGCTGTCTCGGTGCCTGAAAAAGGAAAAGAGAAAGAACGACTCGCCGTTGCGCGAGAAGATGGAAACGTAGAAGCATCTGGATCTAGATCATCATCGTTGTCATACTCAACGTCGACGACAAAGTCTGCGATACGCGCGCCGAAACGGCCAAACAGCGAAGACTTATCGAACGAGATGTCGAGGGAAGATTTTTGGAACGAAATCAGAAAAGAAGCAGAAACAGAGGCTGCGAAAGAGCCAATGCTGAGTTCTTTCTACTTTAGCTCTATTTTGTCTCACGATTGCTTGGAGAAAAGTTTGAGTTTTGCGCTCGCCAATCGACTGTGCACGAAGACGTTGTTATCGACGCAACTGATTGAGATTTTTAATGAAGTTTTGTTGGCGAAAGATAGCGAACAGCTGAGGAATAACATACGCAGAGACCTGGTCGCGGTACGCTCGAGAGATCCTTCCTGTGGCTCGTACGTCCAAGCGTTGCTGTTATTCAAAGGCTTTCACGCGATTCAAGCGCACAGGATTCAACATTATTTGTGGGAAAAAGGACAAAAGTCGTACGCGAGCATGCTACAGTCGAGGATCTCGGAAGCGTTAGGGGTTGACGTGCACCCGGCTGCAAAATTTGGCGGAGGGATTCTGATGGACCACGCGACAGGTTGTGTCGTAGGCGAGACGGCTACCATAGGTGACGACGTTTCCATTCTTCAAGGGGTTACTCTGGGCGGTACCGGAAAAGAAGTTGGCGATAGGCATCCGAAGATCCAAGATAACGTATTGATTGGCGCACGAAGCACAATTTTAGGAAACATTGTAGTTGGATCTGGTGCGATGATAGCGGCAGGTTCGTTAGTGTTGAAAGCAGTTCCGGCGAACGGTATGGTTGCCGGAAATCCAGCCAGAGTAGTCGGAAGAACGAAAGATCGAAGACCGGCTTTGGTGATGCGAACAAAAATCGAAACCAGAGAAGACTCGAAAGAGTTTTGCGAGATCTTTGCAAAAGCCGTGGTAGAAAAAGATAAATCGTTGATGGCAGCGACGATGAAGATGGGACCAAATTTATCTTATAGCTCATCCTTGGACGATGAACCGGGAAAAGTTGGTAAAAGTTCCAGCAGCGCGTTGATTGAGAAGGCCTCCTCGCCGTTGTCTTCAGAAGAGCTGGTAAAACAATTAGATGAAAAGCGTCGACGAAGATTGCGTGGCAAATAGTTTAAAATTGTAGATTCTAATAGATTGTAGGTACCTTCATGTACGTGGTAGATATAATTGATTCTGTAGTAATGTGATGTATTGCATAAAATTTTCGTTCTTTGTTTTTCATCTCCGCGAGCTCTCGCCCACGACGGATTAATCGAAAGGATCTATGCGCGGATCGTGTTCTGTTACCAAAGCCATACCTGTGCACAAACACGTCGTGCACATAACCTTTGTCGTCCCCAAGCAGTTGTTGCACACGCATTTAGATCCCGTGTTTGGATCGATCAATCTCCCTGGTTTATACGTGTTTGGCGTCGCGCACTCGGCACAAGTCAAGTAGCCGCTCCCTTTGCAATACATGCACACCTTTTTCCTTTGTTCTTGAGCGCTACGAATTTCAATCGCGAAAAAAGCCGAAACGACGCCAACTGCACCGCCGGTAAACGACGCAACGATCGGATCGACTTCCGCCAACTGCTTCGGGAAGTGAACAAATTCGATAAAGTCTGCGTATGTGGTACCGCCGACGCCGAGCTTCACCTCCGCGATGGGCGCAAACAAACCGCCAAACAGTAAGAAGAAGAGCACAGTCGCACCCCAATAGATTCGATAATCCGAAATTGAATCCTCCGTCAACACTGGGAATCCAGGCACAACTGACTGAAACTCTGACTTTTGCACCATATTTTCTTCTTCATACGCGCTTCCTGTGGACTTTATCCGCAACTGCACTCGCAGTCGTCGCATTTCTTCCATCAATAAGAACACTTTTTGTCGTCGACTTTCCAAGTTTTGTTGAATATCGTCCACTTGGAGTTTAGAGAAATCTAAAATGGTATTCGCGCCTTCGATGATGCAGAAATTCTCCGGTAACGCCGTCGTTTCAGACGCTTCACCTTGTAAGAGCTGGTCCGAAGATTTCGTCGCCACCGCCCCTTCTTCTTCTTCTCCTGGTCCTCCTCCTCCTCCTCCTCCTTCTGTCGATGATGATGCTCCTAAAATGACTCTGTTTCTCCTCGCGATGTTACCGATAACGACGACGGAGTTGCTCCTCCTCCTTCTCGTCGCTCGTATTCTCGAGGAGGAAGAGTAGGAGTACGAAGAAGGAGTCGCGCAAAGAAAAGATGATGCACTCGGGGATGAAATCGAGGAGGAGGAGGAGGAAGACAAAGAAGAAGAAGAAGAGGTGGAGGAAGAGGACATCACCCGGGTCGCGTGAGCGACACTCGTCGAGAGGGACATCGTCGTCGCTGATGATAACATGATGATGATGATGATGATGGCTCTCTTTATATACTTTAGCAGCAAAGAAGATAAAACTCTGAAGAAGCGCGCGCGAAAAGCGCTTTTCTCTTTTGTGTGTCTCTTTTTCTCTTTTTTTTATCCACTTGCACTTGCGACAGACTTGTCGCTTGTCTTCTTCCAATTTTTTTCGTTCGTACTCTCTTTCTTCTCTTTCCGCCTCATCATCCCATCGTCACACTTTTATTTATCACACTTTACGAGAAGAGAGATTGATTACGCGTACACGCACATATAATAGAAGAATAAATGTCGTCGTCGTCGTTTACGTCGTCGTGTTGTTGTTCGAGGAGCAGCGCGTCCAAAATATTCTCATCTCCTTCGAGCAAAAGTAGCAGGAGTAGCGTCCGACGGAAGGGGAAGGAGAAGGCGACGACGACATCATCATCATCATCATCATCATCATCATCATCTTCCCGAAGAAGAAGAAGACAAAGAAGAGAAAGAGTTTCATCCATCATCGCCTCTTCTTCTTCTTCCTCTTCTTCGAACTCGTCTGAATCATCGTCGTCGTCTTCTTCTTCTTTGACGAAAGAGGAGAAGAAAGAAGCCACGAAGAAGCTCCTGCAGTCGCAAGTGGACGTCGTCGAGTTATCACTCGCGGAGAGAAACCAAAACACTCGAGTGATGGGGTGCACGGCTTCCCAAACGTGGGTGAAAGTGTCTCTCTCTCGAGAAGGAGAAGGAACAGAAGGATCGGATGGTTCATCTGCCCCGCGATTGCAATCGTACTCAGATTCAGCGATAACGAGAGGTTTCCTCGGCGTCGTGACGAAAATGTTTCGAGGGTACACCCTGAAACAAATCGAAGACATCGATGTGGAATCGATCGTAGCTGCGACTCTGCGAGGGGTGTCGGAAAGCGCAGTGAAAACGAGCGCGATTGATTCTCGACAAAACGGGTTTAAGAACGCTTTAGAAACAATCAAAAGACAAGCGAGAAGTTTACTTAACGATTTCCAAAGCGATCCTTTCCCTTCATTAATCGTTACAAAGTCCGGATGCGAACCGAAAGGGTCGTTCGCGGAAGCGCAGGCGAAATATTTAACGCCGGACGACCAACAGGTGGACAAGTTGGCGAAGTTACTGATTGAGAAAAAGTGTGGAATCGTCGCGCATTTTTACATGGACCCAGAAGTCCAAGGAGTGCTGATGCGATGTAAAGCGAAACATCCAGAGTGCGCGTCGAGGATCTTCATCTCCGATTCTTTAGTCATGGCGGACGCGGCGGTGCGAATGGTGAGAGACGAAAAGTGCGAAAACATCTGCGTCTTAGGTGTAGATTTCATGTCAGAGAACGTGCGAGCTATTATTGACGACGCTGGATTTCCTGAAGCGAACGTTTACCGCATGTCCTCGGATGCCATCGGGTGCTCCTTAGCAGAAGCTGCGCAAACAGAAACGTACGAAAAATATTTGCGAGAAGCCGGCGAGGCGAAAAATTCTCTGCACGTCATCTACATCAACACTGGATTGGACACGAAGGCGAGCGCGAACGCAAAAGTTCCAACCATTGCGTGCACGTCTTCGAACGTCGTCAACACGGTTTTACAAGCTGCTGCTCAAATTCCGGACGTCAAGATATTTTACGGTCCAGATACGTACATGGGCGGCAACTTGGTCGAACTTTTGACGCGCGCATCAACGACGTGGTCGGACGAAGAAATCAAACAGTTACACCCTGAACACGACCAAAAGTCAGTGAAAAAAGTGCTGGATAACATGGAATACTTCCGCGACGGAGCGTGCGTGGTGCATCACTTGTTCGGTGGCGAAGTGTGTCGAGTTGTGAGAGACTGTTATTCCGACGCCTATCAAGCGGCACATTTTGAAGTTCCGGGAGAAATGTTCACCCTAGCAATGGAAGCTCGCGAACGAAATATGGGCGTCGTCGGCTCGACGCAAAATATTTTAGATTTCATTTTAGCCAAAATCCGAGGTGGTATTGAAAAAGAGCGCAAGAGCAGAGAACTCTTTTCCTCTGCTTCTTCCTCTTCGACGCCTAAAGACAAGAACAAGCACGAGAACGAGAACAACAAGAACAACAATAGCACTAGCGCGCTGGAAGAAGATGGAGAAGTGTACGTTCCAGAACGCATGAAATTCGTGCTCGGTACTGAAACTGGCATGGTCACATCAATCGTGCGAGCTGTTACCGAAGAGCTCGAGAAGAACGATTCGAGCGTCGAGTGTGAAATTGTGTTCCCGGTTTCCGTAGATTCCATCACGCAAGTCAATAGCAGCTCTTCGGGGAAAATTGTGAGCGAGGCAATGTCTAGTCTATCCATCATCCCGGGACCGGCATCGGGTGAAGGGTGCGGCATGGACGGCGGATGCGCATCGTGTCCTTATATGAAGATGAATTCCTTAGCGGCACTGACCGAAACGTTGGAGATGATTGGAGGTGAAAGCGGAGAGAAGAAGAATTTTGGTTTGGAGTTGCGCGAGCCAAAAAAGTATGAAGGAAATAATGTCGCCAAGGAAGGATGCGTGTCTATTTTACACATGCGTAATTTCCAAAGAGATAAAAAGCTTGGCGACGATCTCGTTCAAGACATTCTCTCTAGATAAAGTTACGCGTTCGTTGTTGTTATTCTTAAAACATTCCAAAATTACTTGCTTAAACCAGTTTTTGCGATGCTCAAGAGTTCCAAATCTAACGTCACCTCAGAGTTTGGAGGAATCTCTTGCACTTGATTATTACCGTACGCATACTCCGCAGGCACGAGCATTCGTCGAACGGTTCCAACTCCCATTCCTTGAATGCCGTAGTTGAAAGCTGGTAAGAACGGACCGCCCGGAGTAGCGGCGGGCGTGCCAACGTTAAATCCGTATGGTGTTCCGCCAGTCACACCAGCCCCAACTCTCGAAGAAGCAATCGTCAACGAGCGAAATTTAAGATCGTAGTGAACTGCGACCCGCGTTCCTTTTGGGAAAGGGACCGCACTATCACCACCTCCGCCTTTCATGTCGTAATATTTTATTGCAGGATTTGTGCCTGGTAAATCTCGAAAGTTTTCGATTGGAATTCCTCCTGTGCGGCCTTGCAATTTCGCCGTTGCTGGTTGCGCGTTAAAAAGCGCAAAAGTAACGACAGACGTTCCTAAAACCATGGCGCTACGTCGCGTGGATTCATTTTCTCCCCTGTTCTCGCTTTCCACACGGGCGTTGTTTTTGTCGTTGTCTGCAGAATCAGCAGAAGTCGTTAGGGATCGCTTTATCTGCTTTCGATTTTTATTGCTCGAAGAGAACGAAGAGCTGAACGGAAGGATGCGAGAGGAAATCACGGAGAGAGTTGTCGATGGGGTCATGGTATAAAGGCGTTGATGTTATCGTGTTCGGGACACTAATAAGTAGAGAGAGATTTCTTTGTGAG
>Ga0209630_10001513_pt1 | contig 24642 bp, 19 predicted proteins | sample COG_01_FD_184745 | JGI IMG/M metagenome (GOLD analysis project Ga0209630, IMG submission 184745) | Pelagic Microbial community sample from North Sea - COGITO 998_met_01 (SPAdes) (version 2) | ecosystem: Environmental > Aquatic > Marine > Neritic zone/Coastal water | place: Helgoland, sampling... | reverse complement strand
CGCATGTTTTATGGAAACGGCACCGCCCGTCTTGTAAGAAACAGTGAATGGCGGGACCAAGGTGGCGGTGTCCTCCCCGACCTCGGCTGTCATTTATTGGATACATTACGATATTGGATTGGAGAAAAATTTGATGCTGAATTTAAAATTAAAGGCGCCTATAAGCATGAAAATAAATCTTTCGACCATATTATCATCGGTAGCGATAGCGGCCCTGCAATTCAATTGGAAATGACTATGCTCTCGTGGCGGAACCATTTTACCTGTGATATCTTTGCCGAGAAAGGAAGTGCCCATATCGAGTCGCTGTGTAAGTGGGGGCCATGTACTTTTATTCAGCGAACAAGAGTTTTACCAAGCGGTCAACCACCAGAAGAGGTCGAAACTTTGGAACAAAATGATCCCACGTGGGACAGCGAATACGATCATTTTATTAATATCTGCCAAAACAAAAGTGGTCATGGTCTTGAAAATGACATCTGGATCAATCACACGTTGCGGAACCTATCTAAAGATGCTGGGGTGAATATAGATGCCTAGCCCTATCGTTGGATACGCTGGCCTAACACATCTTGGCTTAAACTCTGCTGCTGCATCTGCCGATAAAGGATTCAACGTCATTGGTTTTCATAACGATACCGATTATGTGTCTGCTATCAATAATGGACAGCTTCCAATTACTGAGCCTGGCCTAGATGCTTTGATAAAAAAGAATAGAAGCCGCCTTACTTTTAGTGATGATATAAACAATCTCGATCAATGCGATATTGTTTATATCTCGGTCGATGTGCCTACCGATGATCAAGGCAATAGTGAACTGAATCCTATCAAGGATATAATTTCTATAACCGAAGCCATCATGCGGCCGGACGCATTATTGGTCATACTATGCCAAGTACCGCCCGGATTTACGCGCGAGTTATCACGCGCCCCAGATCAATTATACTATCAAGTTGAAACACTAATATTCGGCCGTGCCGTAGAACGAGCCACCCTGCCAGAACGTTTCATAATTGGCTGTGCCAATCCAGATCAGAATCTAGATTCTCGCCTAGAGAAATATCTAAACGCCTTTGATTGCCCAATTTTGCCAATGCGCTATGAAAGTGCAGAATTAGCAAAAATATCAATCAATATGTGTCTGGTTGCATCGGTCAGTGTTGCCAATACGATGGCGGAAATTTGCGAGAATGTCGGGGCCAATTGGACTGAAATTATTCCTTCTTTGAAACTGGACAAACGTATTGGCGAATTTAGCTATTTAAAACCGGGCCTTGGAATTGCCGGCGGTAATTTAGAGCGAGACCTTAATACCATTATTCAGTTGTCGAAAATGCATAAAATAGACAGCGGTGTCGTTGCTGCATGGGTCAAAAATAGTACCCATCGAAAAGAATGGGTTTGGCATATATTGAAAGGTAAAGTTCTACACTCAAATCCAAATGCACGCATTGGCATTTTAGGGCTCGCTTATAAAGAAAACACACATAGCACTAAGAACTCACCTTCTCTTGCTTTGCTGAAGCATCTTGATGGCTTAACGGTCTGCGTCCACGACCCAGTTGTTTCATCCGATGTTGTTGGAATTCCAGTATCATCATCTCTCAAGGCAGAAGACGTCGCCAATGAAGCCGATGCCCTCGCAATTATGACGCCTTGGCCAGAATATGCAAAACTTGATTTGGATAAAATTTCTTTGCTCATGTCTGGGCGAATTATAATAGACCCATATGCTATTCTTGATCGTCAGCAGGTAAAGAGAACAGGACTCGAGTATTTTACTCTTGGTTTTTCAGAATTACCAGAACAAACAGTAGGTTTAACGATTAATGCTTAAACACAACTCTCAAGAACCAACCCAACCCAACCGCGTAGTCATTTTAGGCGCTACTGGCTTTGTCGGTGCAGAAACAATGCGTGCCTTTGAAATAGAGGGCACGGAAACCCTAGCCCTGGGTCGCGCTGAGATAGATTTGTTGGATCCACAAGCCGAGTCAAAACTAGCAAGACTTTTAAAGCCAACAGACACATTTGTTGTGATCTCGGCAGAAGCCCCTTGCAAAGATGCCAAAATGTTGATTCGTAATGTTCAACTGATGATTAGTGTTTGTGCCGCAATTACTCAAATTCAACCAGCTCACGTGATATATGTAAGTTCTGATGCAGTTTATGCCGATAGTATGCAGCCTTTAACCGAGACCTCAAGCGCTGAACCAAGTTCAATTCATGGTATCATGCACCTCTCGCGCGAGTTAATGCTAAAAGACGCGGTTAAAAATATCTTGGCAATCCTGCGCCCAACTTTAATTTATGGAATCAATGATCCTCATAATGGGTATGGCCCCAACCGTTTTCGTAGGCTCGCTGAAATTGGAGAAGATATCGTTTTGTTTGGCAAAGGAGAAGAGCAGCGAGATCATATTCTAGTAGATGACGTCGCCGAACTTATTAGGCTCATGGCATGGTATAAAAGCTCAGGGGTTTTGAATGCGGCATCGGGGATCATAATGTCCTTTAAGGAAGTTGCCAAAATAATTATTAAACAATCGACATCGACCGTAGCAATAAAAGAAACGTTGCGCACTGGGGGAATGCCCCATAATGGATACCGGCCATTTGATTCAACAGCGACGAAAGTTTCTTTTCCAAAGTTCCGATATACGCCGCTTCAAGACGGGCTGATTTTAAGTTTTCACAAAAACTAACTAAAATTCAGTTAGTAAATTACTTTTTCTTCGGCCGAAAGTTTATTGAAGGTTAATAATTAGATACTGTTTCTTGATAAATAAATCTAGTCTCATCTTTAACAATATTATTCAATTCATAAATATTACTGGTTTACCATTTGCTAATACTTTAAAATCTCAAATTATCGTGAGGCCCTTATTTGGTATTGTGCGACCGTCACATATTGCAAGGGGCACGGACTCTGTTTTTTTATTAATCGCCAAACCTAAATAATCGCAAAGCGACGTTTGAGTAATTTAGAAGATTTCTCTTCAGATAGGGTGTCTCTAATCCATTATGGAGCAGAGTTATCTGTATAATCGATGTAAACCGCGCCTTAACAGATTCCCTCAAGCTGTTCTCCGCAAGTATGGATGCATTTGAGGTGTTTATTTTGTGATCAAAGACTATTACTTCAGCACAATGAATTTTTTTCTCACCAGGTCCTCGACCTCAGGATAGCAATTTTCTATGGGATCAATATTATTATAAAAACCCTCAATAAATAGGATAGTTTTATTAACTAAATTATATACCACCAAAATTAGATAATAATTGTAATTAGGGGTTCTCAAGATTTTTCAGGCGATGAACGGAAGTTTTTAAAGTATCAAACTATTTATTATAGTGAGATGCCCACTGATTAAATAGTATATAGAATTTAATTAAATCAACAACGGCTAAAGATCAATTAACTTTATAAAGAAAACCCTTTATTCACCGCAAAACGTTAACCGGGGAGTTCACTTTTATTTTAGTGTTTATCGAGTATTTGCTGACAAGCATTGAGAAGGAAAAGACCCTATTTGATTATAAATTAACACCTAATTTTCTAGGCCGAGAACTTTCTGGGTTGAAAATAATAATTCTTTAGTAAATATTATGATTATATGTAATCTTATTGATTGTATCGGTTTCTGCGGAATGTCAATTTAAATGGCTTCACCATCTATTTTACTTGTAGGTGCAAATTCGTTTGCGGGATCGTATATCCTGAATACCATTTTGCGCAATAAATTGAGCGTGTTTGCAACATATCATAACAAACCGTTTCAAGCTTCAAAAACACTCCCTTCTTGCGATACGGGCAGGTATGACCTTACTTCAAGTTATATAGGTCAAGGGCTTCCAAAAAGTATAGATACGATAATTCACATCGCCGCATCTGCTTCCCAGAATGGTAACATTGATGATTATTTGAGTATAAATGTTATGGGAGTTCAGAACCTGTTAAAATATGCTTTAGCTGTAGGAGCTAAGCGATATATTTTCTTTTCAAGTATGTCCGTTTACGGAGAGGTTTTAACACCAATTGTTAATGAGGATACTCCTATCGTCAATCCAAGTGCTTATGGTTTGAGTAAGCGTCTCGGAGAGTTGGCACTTGAAGAATATGCAAATAAACTTCCTTCGGTTTCATTGCGTTTGCCTTCAATTTTGGGGAAAGGTGCTCAACGGCACTGGCTGGCTGGTGTGTTGGATAGGGCCAAGAGAGGAGAGGAGATTGATATTTTCAATCCTGATGCAAATTTTAACAATGCAATAGATATTAATGACTTGGCCAATTTTGTGACTCACTTATGCGGCCGCGATTGGAGGGGTGCTCACTCATTTCCTCTCGCAGCGGGCAGTGGCGTAAAAGTTGAGGATGCGGTCTCCTATGTCATACGAGGGTGCAAGTCTAGCTCGAATATTGTAGTGCGTGATTGCGATAAAATTTCATTTGAAATAGATCATCATGCGGCTGTGGCCATGGGATATAAGGCCAAGAACATCATTGACACTTTGAATGAATATGTTAAATCGAGCTTATAGTGCTATCTCAACTAGAAGTGCCATTTTGACAGCGAATTATCTGCTAACGGTATCTGCTATTTAATTACAAAAGGGGCCTGTACGGTGCTAAATAAATCGATTGAGAGAATTTAAGCAAATATAACAAGTTACCCAGATTATCCTATTGAGACGAATACACTTGAAGAGTTAATTGGTCTGGAAAATATAAAGTTGCAACGTTTTAATTTTTCTACGAAAGCACCTTACATTGTTAAAGAATAGTTTGCCTGACTTTCGGTTTTATCAACCTACCAGAACAACGAAGTAGATAAATTTTACCTCAGTATGATAGCTGAATTTGTAAAGGGACATGCATGGTTAAATGTATGAGTTGTGGAATGAAGAATATAGGTGCGAGTGCAATTAGATCTGCATTGAAGAAAGTATATAGATTTACGCGAGGCTCCATTTTCTTGATCCTGGTCAAGGTGTGGGCATATTTTTACTCTGTACGGTTTCTTATTTTAGACGATATACGTATTGGCCATATGCTTATGATGGCGGGTTATTACTTTAAGTGCAAAGAAGCAGGTCGACATGATCCAAAAGTATTAGATATTTTAGTAACGAGTTCTGCACCAGTAAACGAGACATTCGCAGATAAGATTGGAGAACAAGCGAAATTGTTGCGAAGCAGTATAATAAAATCGCTTTGTGCAGATGCGGCATTGGTATGGCCAAAGAATCAGAATGTTGTTGTGATGAAATGTGTTTTATATGACCGAGGAGTGTACCCCCACATGGAACCTCTCTATCATTTTTCTAAACAAGAAATGAAAAAGGGTGAAGCACTTATTGAGGAGATGGGAATTCCTAAAGATGGCAAGATCATTTGCTTTTTCGCGCGAGATCAAGCGTATTTGAACCGTGTTGATAAAACAAGAAATTGGGATTATCACTCTTTTAGAAATGGAAGCCTAGAAGATTATCAAAAGATGGCGGAACATTTCGCGGATCAAGGGTATTGGCTTCTGCGTGTTGGTGCTTATGTTGATAAAGAAATTAATGTGGATCATCCGCGCATTATTGATTACTCGTCAAAATTTAGAAGTGATTTTGGCGATGCTTTTCTGGGTGTGAGAAGCTCTTGGTTTATTGGAGATTTGTCTGGAATTACAGATATCTATAAATCAATGGGAAATGGTGGTGTAATTTGCAACATGGGATTGGGCGACCTTTATCTAACATGGAGGAATTTTATTTCGGTACCAATGCTGTATCAGGACCTTTCTGATGGAAAATTATTATCGTATAAAGAATCAATATCCCGTAATTTACATTTAGTATATCGAGCCGATCTGCTAAAAGATAGAGGTGTACAGGTAGTTTACCCGGGTAGTGAAATTATGATTGATGTACTTCAAGAAAAAATTCAGAGGGATAAAGGGGCTTGGATTGAGGCTTCTGGTGATTTAGAACTTGAGCAGGCCTTTTGGTCCCTATATCCAAAAGATTTTATGGGGTATGGGACCCGAGATCCTCGGGAAATGTCCCCCTTGTCAATTTTGTTTTTACGTCGGTACTCGCACTTGGTTCTCAATTGATGGCTATCATTACCTCACAATTAAGATACGTTAAGTTGTGGCAAAGATTATTAGCGACAAGGGTTTAATAATTAAGATATTTTGTAAAATAAAATAATAATTTTTCTAAAAAAAGTGGACAGAGATAATGATTAGAATCATAGTGAACCAATGTATGGGCTATTGTAATGAAAATTGAATATAATTATTTACCCCACGAATTTGCGGATTCTGCAGCCATATTTAAAGACTGGGGAAAGTTAATTAGTTCTAGTGAATTTACACTAGGTCCATTTGTGACAGATTTTGAGGAACGATTTGCAGCTTATATAGGGGGGAAACATTGTATTTCTACGAATAATGGCACAGACGCTCTAATCTTATCTTTAAAGTCACTTGGAATTGGTTCTGGTGATGAAATAATTACCGTTACTAATACTTTTTACGCCACGGTTGGTGCCATTGTTGCTGTCGGAGCTACACCCGTCTTAATTGACTCTGATGATCGTTTCCAAATCAATCCAGACTTGATAGAACAAAATCTCACATCTAAAACCAGAGCAGTCCTTCCGGTACATTGGGGGGGAGGCTCACCAAATATGACAAAAATTTCTGAAATCTGCGAGAGGCATAACCTTTTTATAATCGAAGATGCGTGCATGGGTATAGGTGCATCCATCGATAACAGGTCAGCAGGTACTTTTGGTCATGTAAATGCTTTCAGTATGCATCCGTTGAAATCGCTCAATGTAATGGGTGATGGAGGGATGGTAATTACTAACGACGATAAACTTGCTTCCTGGATGCGTAAATTCCGCAATCATGGAATGATTGATCGCGACCATATTGAATTTTGGGGCGTTAATATGCGCTTGCAACCAATACAAGCAATAGTTGCTTCTCATGCTCTGGATCGTTTAGAGAACAGCTTAAGTATACGCAGGAAGAATGCTAACCTTCTAGATCAAGGTTTAAGTTACTTGAATAAAAAGGGGGATGTTCAAATTCCAGAGAGGTTGAGTGGCTATAAAGAGACGTACGCATTGTATATGGCCTTATTTGAAAGTAGAGATAATCTCAAAAAATATCTAGAACATAATGATATTGAAGTTAAAATCCATTATCCAATTCCCATCCATAAGCAAAAAGCTGCTCAAAGCGGATGTAGGTTTAATCAAAATGAATTAACTAATTCTGAAATTCAGGCTGAAAAACTATTAACACTTCCAGTTCATCAATTTATTACTACGAAAAATGTTGAGTACATGTTAGATAAAATCTTGTTGTTTTATGGGTAACGATAGAGTTTAGTAAAAGAACTTATCAACTTTTAATATAAAAGGTTAATAGTTTGTTTAAAAATAGATGATACGTCTATTAACAGTTATCCTCTCCCTGATTTATCGACAAAGTTTGATTCCTTTTCTGATTTCAAATACGCAATAAACGGAATTATTATGGCAGAAGTAAATTTATTAAAATCTCTCCCCACCGGAAAACGTAACGTAAAGGCGCGTGAACAGGCAAAAACTGCTGAACATATTCGAATATCCAAGGAATATGGAATGGAATACTTTGATGGATCAAGAGAGTATGGTTACGGCGGTTACTATTACGATGGTCGATGGGTGCCGGTTGCTAAAGATATTATAAAACATTTTGGCTTAAAATCAGGCGACAAGGTTCTAGATGTCGGATGTGCAAAAGGATTTCTAGTAAAAGATCTTTTAGCTGAGGGTATAGAGGCATTTGGAATAGATATTTCAGAATACGCATTAATGAATTGTGAACCAGAAGTAATAGGTCGACTACAAATTGGATCAGCCGAGAAATTACCCTTCCCAGACAATAGTTTTGATGCTGTACTAGCGATAAATTCGATCCATAATCTGCCAAAAAATCTATGCCTAGAGGCGGTTAGAGAGATTGAGCGATTGGCACCAAACAAAGGATTTATTCAGGTTGACAGTTATCTTACGAAAAACGACAAAAGGCTTTTTGAAAGCTGGGTTTTAACAGCTCTCTTTCATGGTTACCCCGATGAGTGGATAAGGCTTTTTGAACAAGCTGAATATACTGGAGATTGGAATTGGACTATTTTATAAAACCTGAAGTTTCGGAGAGAAAATAATGGCTCAGAATTTAGACGTTAATACTTTGCGATCCTTATATACTGAGATGCTTCGAATTCGAAGAGTAGAGGAGCGAATTGCTGATAAATATGCCGATCAAGAAATGAGGTGTCCCGTACATTTATCGATCGGGCAAGAAGCGATCGCGGTGGGGGTCGGAGCTAACTTAAATAAAAATGATCGGGTTTTTAGCACGCATCGGTGCCATGCGCATTATCTTGCCAAAGGCGGTGATCTAAACGCAATGATAGCTGAAATTTATGGAAAAGAAACAGGGTGTATTGGCGGGCGCGGCGGGTCAATGCATCTGACAGATGATGGTTGTAATTTTCATGCCAGCATTCCAATAATTGGCAGTTCAGTGCCTTTATCTTTAGGCACTGCACTTTCTGATAAACTCGATGGCACAGATACAGTTAGCGTTTGTTTTTTTGGTGACGCCACTATTGAAGAAGGCGTGCTTCATGAGAGTTTAAATTTTGCTGCCACCCTAAAACTGCCAGTTCTCTTTATTTGTGAAAATAACTTTTTTTCTATTTATACAAATATAAATGAACGCCAGCCTGATCGTCCTTTTCAAAATATTGCTGCAGCGCATAATATGTATTCTAAAACAGTTGACGGTAATGATGTTTCAGCAGTGAGCTTAACCACACAATTAGCACTTAAAAATATAAGAACTGGCAATGGTCCAGCTATTTTATTTTTCAACACCTATAGACTAAGGGAACATTGTGGACCTAGCACTGATGATCATCTAGATTACCGAGAAAAGAAAGATATTAAATATTGGCATGACCATTGTCCAATAAAACTGACTTTCGATAAGCTTTTAGCAATGCATTCTGACGCCACTCATTGGTCCGAGAGTATTAACTTGGATATCGAGCGTGAGATAACCGTGGCTTTTGAGTTGGCAGCCTCATCACCACTCCCCACTTCCGAACAAGCTCAAGATTTTGTTTATGCCTAGTATAAATCAAAAATCAAATGAACCAGTAATCCAAACAGCTACCGCAATTCGAGATGGTTTACTTGAAGTTGCGAAACGCGATCCTAGTGTCATTTTTATGGCAGAAGGCGTTGAAGATCCAACTAGTGTTTTTGGGACTCTTTCCGGTATCGGCGATATTATTGGAAAGGACAGAATGATCGAAACGCCTGTGGCGGAGAATGCCACCGTCGGAGTTGCCATTGGTGCTGCGATGGCTGGAAAACGCCCAGTGATTAGTTTTCATCGGGTTGAGTTTGCTCTGTTGGCTATGGAACAAATTATAAATAATGCCGCCAAAATAAATTATTTAAGCCGTGGTAAACACCCTGTTCCAATCGTTATTCGATTAGTTGTTGGACGTGGCTGGGGACAAGGCCCAAATCACAGCCAAAGCTTAGAAAGTATATTTTCACATATCCCTGGCCTGAAAGTGATATTGCCTACTTTTCCAGCCGATGCTAAAGGCCTTATAATCGGAGCTGTAGAAGATCCAAACCCAGTTATATGTATCGAAAATCGTTGGTGTCATTATGTTGAGGGAAATGTTCCTGACGGATATTACAGCCTGCCACTGGATGGTCCAAAGATTATTCGAGAAGGTTCTGATTTTACAGTTGTTTCAACCAGCTATATGACACTTGAAGCGTCAATGGCTGCAGAACAATTAAGTAATATTGGTATTGAGGTTGAAATCTTAGATTTGCGGGTTTCACGTCCACTAAACCTCAGCCACATTAAAAAATCAGTTCAAAAAACAGGGCGTCTCCTTACGGTCGATTTAGGTTGGGTTGAATATGGTGTTGGTGCTGAAATAATTGCCTCAATTGTAGACCAGACAATGGATACTTTAAAAACTCCGCCAAAACGTCTTGGTCTTGCTTCCCATCCTACACCAAGCTCGCGCGGATTGGTCTCTCATTACTATCCCGATGCAGTAGAGATTGCGCGCAGTATCTGCGAAAACATAAACCTACCTGAAAGAAAGAAAAATAGTGTGTTGTCAGAAATTCGAGAAATGCGAACTTCTTCACTTATTGACACACCGCACCCAGCCTTTAAAGGACCATTCTAGTATGACTAAGGTTCGTTATAGGGGATCATTTTATGGAGAATAGTTTATGACCGAAGCTAAGGTTCCCTTTATCGACCTCAAACAAAGATTCCAAGAAGAAAAGAAAGAACTTTTAGGCTGTATTGAAAAAGTTCTCGAAAGCGGTCATTTAGTTATGACAAATGAGCTGGCAGAATTTGAGGAAGAAGTGGCTGAGTACACAGATGTAAAACATTGCATTGGCCTTAATTCCGGAACCGATGCGCTTATGATGGGTTTGATGGGCGCCGGGGTTAGCAAGGGTGATGAAGTAATCACCAGCCCAATTTCATTCGTTGCCACTACTGGAGCTATAGCCCACGTCGGAGCAAGACCAATTTATGTTGATGTTGGGCCAGACCAGAACATTGATCCAGAGCTGGTTGAAGCGGCAATAACCCCAAATACAAAAGCTATTATGCCTGTTCATTGGGCTGGAAGAATAGCAGACATGAAATCCCTGTGCGAAATCGCCGATAGACGTGGCCTTGCTATGCTTGAAGATTCGGCCCAATGCATGGGTGCTTATTTGAATGGCCAGCATGCCGGAACATTTGGTTTAGCAGGAGCAATATCGCTACACCCACTAAAAAACCTCAATGCTCTGGGAGACGGTGGCCTAATGTTAACCGATAATGACAATATAGCAAAAAAAGTACGCCTCTATAGGAACCATGGGTTAGAGAGCCGCGATTCTTGTGTTACCTATGGCATTAATTCTAGATTAGATATTTTAAACGCTGAAATTTTAAAATTTAGATTGAAAAAACTAAAAGATATAATAGCTGCACGTCGCAGAAATGCATCTATTTATAGAGAGTTACTTAAATTAGAACAGGTAACCATTCCAGATGATTTGGAAAGTCAAGAAAGTGCCTATGTTATGTTTATCGTTATGTGCGAAGAGCGAGATAGGCTTCAGGTGTATTTGAAAGATAAAGGTATTGAAAGTTTAATCTATTACGGAACTCCTTTGCATCTACACCCAGCCGCCAAGAAGTTTGGTTATCAAACAGGTGATTTTCCAATTGCCGAATCTCAAGCTGATCGTGTTCTTGCGCTACCACACCATCAATATATAACCCGTGAACAAATTGAGTTTGTCGCAAGTTCAATAATTGAGTTTTATCTTGGCTAATCTCTTCCCGGCCAAACATATTGTTAACAACAAGCCAAGCAAACAATATTATAATGTTAGAGCTACTCAACCGAGACAAATTTTTACCAATCTTTAACCAAGGTTATTGTTTTTGAATGTCGGATAATAAAGAATCTTTTTATACAGGTGGTTTTCAAGACTTAAGTAAGTATCGCCTAGAGAGAACTACAATCGGTCTTGATTGGGACAACTGCGTCGTAAAATCAGAGCAAGGTACACTATTCTCTGAAAGTTATTTTCTATCGTCTTTAGAGACAAAAATAGGATTATGGGTTTGCTATAGAGGTAAGGAGGTAGCCGCTTTAGTCCACCTAATAGAAGATGCCTCAGGTAAATCGGCCATACAATATCCCGGTGCAATCTACAATGGCGTGCTATTTATGCCAGCACCCCAACAACAGAATCGGACTCAGAGCCAGTCTGAACAATTTAGGATTTTAGCATTTTTAAGCGGCGAACTAGCAAAAATTTATAAAAATATTTTTATGTCATTTCACTGGTTAATTAATGATGTTAGGCCATTTTTGTGGCACAACTATAGTTATGATGGACCAAAATTCGAAATTAATATTCGTTATACTAGTATCATTGACCTTGCCGGACATCAAATTGACATGGACGAATTGCAATCACCACTATATAAGAATATGAATAAATCTCGGCGTCAGGAAGTTCGTTATGCACAGAACAAGGGATATTATACAAAAGAAGAGTACAATCTTCCTTTATTTTTAGATTTCTATAAAAGAACATTCAACCGTCAAAACATTGCGGCATCCCTAGTTAATTTCAGAGAGTTAAAGGAAATAATAAGTAACCTCTATAAAAATAAACGTCTTATTATGTTAATATCTTATAACCCATCTAACGAACCCAGCTCAATCGCGATTTTCGGACATGATAATAAACGTTGGTATTATCTATACGGGGCGAGCAATCCAGACCATCGAGAAGGCCACGCTGGCACTCTCGTTTTATGGGATGCCTTTACTAAATTCCTAATTAACGGGCCCTCGGAATTAGATTTAGAGGGTGTAAATAGTCCAAGAAGAGGTTACTTTAAACTCAGTTTTGGTGGCCAACTGCTATCCTATCTTCATGTAACACTAAAATCACATTAAATAATTAAACCTGACATAATCACATGTTTTTTTATATTCATAGTTTATGGGAGAGTTGAATGAATTTTTCCAATCAGCGGGACCTAAATTACAAATCAGGGAAACATTTAAGTGTTTGGCCATGGTCGGATGTTATAAGTTTAGTCAGTCGTTATAAGCACACTTTAAGAACCAATGCTAAGGTCTTGGAAATTGGTTGCGGGGCTGGTGCAAATATTGAGTTTTTCAAACAATTAAATATTGAGTATTTTGGCTTAGATGGAAGCAACTCAATTATATCTAGTCTAAAGCTATCTTTTCCTGAATTACAAGAAAATCTTATCGCATGTGATTTTACTAAAACGCTATATTTTGACGGTCCATTTGATTTAATTATCGATCGCGCAAGTCTTACTCACAACGATGATTCGGCAATCCGAAGAACAATTAAAAACCTTAGACCACTACTAACTAAAAATGGCAAATTTATTTCCGTGGATTGGTTTTCAAATAAGCATTGTGGTTTTACTTCCGGCGAAAGTGGACCAGATAAATTTACCCGATGTAATTTCACTAAAGGTTCTTTAGCCGGAACTGGAAATGCTCATTTCTCAGATAGAGATAACCTTCTTGAAATTTTTGAAGATTGGAAAATCATTTATCTTATGCATAAAATATGTGATGAGCAAATTCCAATTAAAAAATATAATCCTGCGTTCTGGAACCTTGCTGCCGAAATAACATAGTATATTTTATGGGCGCTAATTAGATTATCTTATAGTAATTTTTTATAAAAAAATCAGCACTAAAATTAATTTTTATATAAGTTTAAAAGGAATTAATAATGCTAGTCTCTGAAGTTAACAAAGCCCTTGATCAGGCTTCTAACGATGGTCAATGGATGCATAAACTAATGATTGAATTATTCCCTATATGCAGAGGATTATCCGGCCCAGGTAATGAAAAAACACTATCTATATTAGAAGAAACTATTCCATTAAGCATTGTTAAGGTCCCCTCGGGTACTAAAATATTTAGTTGGACGGTTCCGGACGAGTGGCACGCAAAATCAGCTAAAATAACCGATTCATCTGGAAAAATATATGCAAATTTTAGCGATAACAACTTACACCTAGTTAATGGTTCTCATCCTGTTGAAAAAATATTAACAAAGGAAGAACTCCTCAAAAAAATTTACAGCTTGCCTAGCCAACCGGATCTTATTCCTTATGTAACGAGTTATTATCATTCCCATTGGGGTTTTTGCATGACGGACTCGGAGAAGAAAAAACTACCTGATGAAAAATATAATGTTAAAATTGAAACAGAACATATTAAAGGTAATTTGATTTATGGTGAAAAACTATTGCCTGGTAAGAACAATAAAGAAATTGTAATATCAACCTATATTTGTCATCCCTCAATGGCTAACGATAATTTATCAGGGATTGTGGTTGCAGCAGCTTTATATAAAACATTAAGTTCATTAACTGATCTAGAATATAGCTATCGATTCTTATTCCTCCCAGAAACTATTGGCTCATTGTGCTGGTTATCGAAAAATGAGAGTATTTTAGATAATATTAATGCTGGAATTGTTTTAAGCTGCATTGGAGATGATGGAGACTTTACCTATAAACGTTCACGCCGAAATAATACCCTGATTGACAGAATTTCTGCAAGTTTTATGGGAGAAAATGATACTGTTTCTGATTTTTTTCCTACCTCTGGTAGCGATGAGAGACAATACTGTTCCCCTGGTTATAACCTACCGTTTGGCCTTCTTTCACGCACATATCCCGGCGAGTGGCCTTATTACCATACTTCTGGTGATACGCCTGATAAAATTCTGCCCGAGACGCTTGGTGAAAGTTTAGAAAAAGTAGTTAAAATAATATTAGGATACGAGCTTAATTCCATGATATTTGAGCGGTCAGAACCAAAGGGTGAGCCAATGCTCTCAAAATACAATCTTTACCATCAACAAAACCTTAGGAGAAATACCGAGATTGATCCAGATAAAGCTTTTAGGGATAGAATGATGTGGTTATTAAATTTAGCGGACGGAACTAACAATCTGATTGATATCGCAGAAAAATCATCTGAAGACATAATAGAAATTGCTAAGATAGGAGAACAGTTAGTGAAGGCGGGCCTACTCAAATTGAAAGTGGTTAAAAATTAATTATTAACATAGGAAGAGGTAGCGCTTAATGAGAATAAAAGCATGAAAATTGTAACTAGAGAAATTGGGCCAGATTATCCACCTTTTATCATTGCAGAGATGTCAGCAAATCACAACGGCGATATCAATAGAGCATTAGAAATTGTTCGTTTAGCGGCTGATGCTGGAGCGGACGCAATTAAGATTCAGACTTATACCGCAGATACCATAACGATTAATCACGAAAGTAAGGAATTCACTATAAATGATGGGCCTTGGCGAGGCAGAACACTATATGATTTATACAAAGAAGCTCATATGCCTTGGGATTGGCACCCAAAGATTTTTAATTATGCGAAAAGTTTGAATATACCGATATTTAGCAGTCCATTTGATTTTACAGCGGTTGATTTTTTAGAAACACTTGAGTGTCCAGCTTATAAAATAGCATCTTTCGAATGCGGGGATACTTCACTAATTCAAAAAGTAGCGAGAACAAATAAGCCAATAATTATATCAACAGGGTTGGCTAACCAATCAGATATTAAACAAGCTGTAAAAGTAGCTAAAGATAATAATAATAAAAATATTGCTCTTTTACACTGTGTAAGCGCTTACCCAGCAAAACATGAGGACGCTAATTTAAAGACTATTTCATACCTTAATAAAAAATATCCTGCATTAGTTGGGCTATCTGACCATACGCCTGGAACGGCAACATCCGTCTCAGCTGTTGCATTAGGTGCATGTATTATTGAAAAACATTTTACTATTGCAAGGGCGGATGGAGGGCCAGACTCGGCGTTCTCTCTCGAACCTGAAGAGTTCTCAAGCCTAGTAAAAGATTGTAATATTGCTTGGAAATCAATAGGAAGTGCAAGAACTGAACCTACCAAATCGGAATTACCAAATATAAAATTTCGTCGGTCATTATACGTAGTTGAAGATATAAAAAGTGGGGAGAAACTTAATGCAACAAACGTTAAATCAATAAGGCCAGGTTTTGGATTGCCACCATCTGAAATAAGTACAGTTATGGGGCACCAAGCAAAGTATGATTTAAAAAGAGGAACCCCATTATCTTGGCAAATGTTGGCAAAGAAAATTTAATGGCCAACGTTCTTTTTAACCGTGACAATGGTATCGTTATTATTGAAGAAGCGAGTCCTTTTTTATTAATAATAGCGCTTTTCTATAGGATCGGGGGAAGAAAAATTCTCTTTTTAAAACCACAAAAAATAAGGGTTTCTTATATAAGTCGTTTTATTAATAGGTTTATAGGTGCTCGGTGTGTTTCCTCTAGCGACATATCCTCGCCTTTTGACTATTTAGAACATTATAGAATTATTGACGCTATCTCGAACTACATACTTAACAGTAAATCCGCTAAACTCGCTCTATCCATCTCTAGTGATTTAATTGACGAGCCGTTGGAAAATATTGTGGTGAAGATAAGGAACTGTTTATATTGCCACTTTAGACGAGAAATACAAACTTTAGCGGAATTAATGATAATTAATAAATCAGTAAATGAAAAATACAATCTACCTAGCAAAATAATTGTGAAGTCTAATATGACCGTTGTTTTAGCTCTCTTGCACAAACAGTTAGGGCACCAACTGTGTTTAAAAATATTATTATTACCTTCTCTGTGTATACAGTTATTATTTAGTTTGTTGACGTTTGCCTCTAAGGTAGTTAACAGAAAATTACTTTCGATCGCTAAATACTTAGGAGAAAATATATCAATTAACACTGTTGGTATGAACAATAAAACAGAGAGTATTGTTATGTTTCTTCAGCATCAAGGGCTAGCCTATGGTGACTTATTTGAGAAAGATTATTATTTCTCTAACGATCCAGAAAGCCCTTTAAACAAAAAGAATATTGTATTTGTCGAATATGAAAGTAATTTGGATAACATCAGTAGTCCTGTTGATGATATAGCTAAAGCCAGTTACCCATTTAAAGCGCTTTTTTTAAAATTAGTTTGCATCAATTTCAAAGATTTGATTCGTTGTCTTTCTCCTCAAACATTTATTATACTAATGATCGCCTTAAAATCGATATTAGTAATTAAGATGTATGTTTTATTTCTCAAGCCTTATTCAAAATTAAAATACATGATTATTGGATTCGATATTTTATGTCCCTCAGAGTTTATTATCGCAGCACAAATAAAAAGAATCCGGTGCATGGGGGCTCAAGAACGCCTAAATACGGCTTATGCTCAAATTTATCCAATTATATTAGATGATTATTTTGTAATCGGTGAAGATACAAAAATATATATATCGGAAAATGTTAATAGTTGTGTCACAAGGATGCCGGTAATCGGCCCAGTTAGATCAAGTTGGCTTAATTATAGGCCACAAAACCCTAGTTCTACAAAATCTCACCTGAATATTTTAGTTTTAGACTGTATCTCGTCTCAACATGATTATCGTCCAGATTTAATTTCCATGAATAGCTGGGAGAACAATAAATTGTTTTTAGAGGATATTCTTAAAACTGCTAAACAACTGCCAAACTGTAATTTTATTATTCGTGGTAAAAATGTGGTTTGGCTAGAAATCCCTTTCTTCCATGATATTATTGAAAAAATTAAACTTAGCAAAAATATTATTATTAACTCATCATACGAACAATTAAAAATAACCTATGATCTAGTTAATAAATCTGATTTAGTAATATGCAGACATACCTCTCTAGCTGATGAAACTATGGCAATTGGCATGCCAACCTTATTTTATGAAGGAACAGTAAATGGAAATATTTGGATGAGGTCTTGCATCGACTATGATAATTATCCTGGATTTCTCGATAACTCAGAATCTATGGTTAAAATTATAGAGTCTGTCATGCTTGGAAATGCGGCTAAATTAAATCGATCAATCTCAGAAATTATGGTCAGCCACTTAGGTCATGATATTTCAGCTAGGCCAATTGATAAACTTAGATCTAATTTAACAAAGATAGTAGAAAATAAAATTTAGTTTCGATTCCCCAGATTAAAGAAGACGACAAGAAATACCAAAAATGAAAAATAAAACCAAATTTATAGGCTATGGTCGACAAACGATTAATGATGAAGATATTGCATCCGTATTAGATGTATTGAAAAGCGACCTATTAACGCAAGGGCCTGTTCTCGAGGAATTTGAAAACGCGCTGGCTGAATATACAGGCGCAAGGTTCGCTATAGCTGTAACTAGTGGCACCGCAGCACTACATTTAGCCTGTCTTGCATCTGGCGTGCAAGAGGGTGCCAGAGGCGTCACATCGACGATGTCTTTTGTTGCATCAGCTAATTGCATTTTATACTGCAAGGGAAGTGTAGATTTATTGGATGTTGATCAGCATACATTAAATATTGAGCCTCAAATTTTAAATAATTATTTCCAGAGCAATAACCCTGACATTATAATCCCAGTTCATTTTGGAGGCTTGGCCTCTAATAGTTCAGAAATACGAGAAATAGCAGGTAAAAAAATTATTATTGAAGACGCAAGCCATTCGCTTGGTGGCAAATATGAAAATGGTAAAAGTGTAGGTAGTTGTTGTTATTCAGATATAACAATTGTTTCTTTTCATCCGGTCAAATCAATTACAACAGGCGAGGGTGGTGCTGTTTTAACTAACAACCCTAAATTAGCTGAAAAAATAATAATGCTCCGAGCCCACGGTATAGAGAAAAATAGGGATAATTTAAAAATGGAAATCTCTCGATCAGGCGAAGAAAGCCCATGGTTATATGATCAAAGATTTCTAGGGTTTAATTACAGGATGACCGAACTACAAGCGGCGCTTGGTCTCAACCAAATAAAGCGCCTAGATAGCTTTATCGCAAAACGCCAAGAAATCGCAAGCTTTTACGATAAGGCATTTTCCGATCTACCCGTAGAACTTGTCCAACACAAGTTGGATCAACGTTCTAGATCTGCTTTACACTTATATCAACTTTATATTGATTGGAAGCATATAAATATTAGTCGGTCAGATTTTATGAGTAAACTTCGCGATAAATACATCGGGAGCCAAGTTCACTATAAACCAATTCACCTTCAAAGTTTTTATATCGGCCATAAAAATAAAACACCTGATAAATATCAAATTTCAGAAAATCATTACGATAAGTGTATATCTCTCCCAATACATCCCAGCATGTCATATGATGATATTTGGAGAGTTGTGGATGCGGTGAGAGATATTTTAGAATAGGAATGTTAAGTTTTTCCCAAAAAATAAACGCTACTATTCAGGCGCGTATGAACTCTTCCCGCCTTCCTGGAAAGGTATTAGCGTCGATCTGCGGTAAGCCCGCATTAGAACTTATGATCGAAAGACTCAAAACTGTCGAACATATAAATAATATCATTATAGCCACAACAAATAATAAAATTGATGATCCAATAGCACGTCTCGCTAATAAATTACAGGTTCATTGCTTTAGAGGAAGCGAAGAAAACGTTCTTTCACGAGTACTTGGTGCAGCGAGAGCGTACCCCACGGATATCATAGTTCAAACTACCGGAGATTGTCCATTAATTGATCCAAAGGTTATTAGTAAAGTAATTGAAACCTATTTTAGTGAAAAAGTCGACTATTGTTCTAACGTTATCGAAAGAACATACCCTATTGGTATGGACGTTCAGGTGTTTTCAAAATCAATACTAGAACACGTCGAACAACAAACATGTGATCCTGAAGATTTAGAGCATGTTAGTTGTTATATTTATAAAAACCCTCAGATTTATAGCCTTATGAATGTTGCTGCAGAACAAAGTTTATTTAGCCCTAAACTTCGATTAACATTAGATACTCAAGAAGACCTTAAACTCATTATAAAAATTTATGAAGCACTTTATTTAGATCAGCAAATATTTCTTCTAGATAGCATTTTAGAATTTTTAAAAAAAAACAAAAAACTTAAATCCATAAATAAACATATAAAACACAAGTGGGTCGACTTTTCTAAAAATAAGTAATACACAATCTAAGGTTTTAAAGAGACTCTGTAAATCAGGATGTGATTAATATGAAAGATTATACGCTCTCGGGTAAAAATATTCTTGTAACGGGCGGGACGGGATTTTTTGGTCAAAAAATTGTTGAAATACTATTGAAATATCATAGTCCAAAAAAAGTCGTTGTATATTCGCGCGATGAATATAAACAACATGTCATGTCTAACAAACTATCGCTAGTTGATCACTCAAACCTTAGGTATTTTATTGGTGATGTGAGAGATGAAGCAAGACTAAAAATGGGTATGAGGGGGATTGATTGCGTAATCCATTCTGCGGCCATGAAACAAGTTATGGCAGCTGAATATAACCCACTTGAGTGCATAGCTACCAACATTACTGGAGCGGAGAACATTGTTTCTGCCGCTCTTAGCAATAATGTTGAGAGAGTTATAGCATTATCGACAGACAAAGCAGCAAATCCAATTAACTTATACGGTGCAAGTAAATTAGCCGCTGATAAAATCTTTATAGCGGCTAATAATTTAGCTGGTGATTCACCAACTAGATTTTGTTCCGTTAGGTATGGCAATGTAAGTGGCTCACGCGGGAGTATTATTCCGGTATTTAAAAAATTAATTGATGAACGAGCGGATTTTTTGCCAATAACAGATGCAAGAATGACTCGTTTCTGGATTTCATTGGAAGAGGGTGTTAAATTTGTTTTGGATAGTTTGTTAGATATGCATGGTGGTGAGATCTTTATTCCAAAGATCCCAAGTATAAAAATTGTTGATTTAGCAACTGCTATGGCACCAAATTTACCACAAGAAATAATTGGGATACGTCCAGGGGAAAAAATCCATGAAGTGCTAATTTCTGATGATGATTCTCGTCATACCCTAGATCAAGGTGAACGGTATGTTATAGAGCCAGAAATCAATTTCTGGAATAGGACACCCCAAGAAGGGGCATTAGTTGAAGATGGGTTTGTCTATCAAAGCAACCAAAATAGTCAATGGTTATCTATTAGCGATTTAACTAAAATTGTTTAAGATTCAATGAAATCATTAGTTATTCGAGCTGATGCCGGTCCCCATATTGGTGGAGGACATATTATGAGATGTTTAACAGTTGCCCTTGAAATGTTCTCAATAGGGTGGGAGGCATCTCTTATCGCGTCTTCAGATTCTCTGCTTTCAATTAAAGCTTTTATTCCCCATTTCATAAAAGTTATAACCATTCCTAGTGATAGATTATTTGACCCAGAGTTTATAAAACTAGTGGTTCCTATTGGCTGTGATTTATTATTAATTGATGGTTATAATTTTAGCAGCGAGTACAGTAAATCCCTCAGAAATTGGGCAAAAAAAATCGCCGTCATTGATGATTTGGCGAACCGTTTTTATGAAGCAGATATTCTTCTGGACCAGTCTTTTAATAGAAATGCCGATAGTTATTTATCCAAAACTCCAGAACAATGCAAAGTTTTAGTTGGATCAGATTATGCGCTCTTGCGATCGGAGTTTTCTGAACTTCGACTGAGTGGCCTAAACTTATCAAATAAGTACAAAAGTCCGTTAAAAGTTTTAGTGTCGATGGGGGCTGCAGATATAACCAATATAACAAAAGATATAATTGAAGGCATCATTAAAAGTGACTTTGATTTCGAGATAACCTTAGTAACGTCAGATTTAGTTTATCAGAATTTAAGTAAGCTATATAAATCATATGATAGTATTAATTTCTTAACAGGCGTCAAAAATATGGGCCAACGTCTAAAAGATACAGATATTGCCATCGGGGCAGCAGGGGGTTCGATTTGGGAAAGAAGCTGTTTGGCGATACCAGCACTTGTTTACATCATTGCAGACAATCAAAAACAAAATGCTTTTGAAATATACAATAATGGATTGGGTATGGTTCATAACTGGCCTGAAAATAATTCATCAGATATTGTATCTCGGCATATTAATGATTTTGTTTCAAATAAAAAAGAATTAATCAACTATTCTATCAAGTCAGGTCAGATATGCGACGGATTTGGCGTTAAAAGATTTTGTAGCTATTTAGACCCTGTCGTATCCAAGAATGGAGAGCTAATAACTTTACGTAGGGTCGATGCCAATGATAAAAAAATAATTTATAAATGGCAGTGCGAAACTAACATTAGGCGCTATTCGCGAAATATAAAAGAACCAAGTAAGCAAGATCACAATCGTTGGTTTAAGAAGAAACTACTATCACACAAAAGTATTATGGAAATAATACTGTGTAATGGACAAGCTGCAGGCATCATAAGACTTGACCCTATTAAAAATAATTGTTTTGAAATCTCTATCTTAATCAGTCAAGGTTTCCAGAGTAGGGGAATAGGAAGGGGTGGATTAAAGATAATACGTCGTTATCTGCCCAGCGTAAAAATATATGCCGAGATTCATCCGGAAAATAAATCTTCAATAAATCTATTTAAATCGAGTGGCTATAAAGAAAAACTAGGTAGGTTTTTAAGTCAGCCGGTCATTTAGTTGCATTGTAAATTAGCAATAAAGTCGCACGTTAAATTAATTATGCATAAGTTTAGTAAAGGGGTAGGTTAGATAATATGAGACAATCTCAAGCTATCGTGGTTGGGGGTGGACTGGCAGGAATTTTTGGTTCAATCATACTGGCAGACAAATTTGATTCTGTTTATCTAATCGAACGGGAGCCTGAATGTGGGGGACTCCTTAGGTCAACTCTAGATAACAATCAAATACCTTATGATATGGGAACCCATATACCAGATACAACTAACATCCCAAAGATTGATCAAATTCTTTTTGGATCAAAAGAAGAAATCCAAAAAGATTGGACTAAATTAGGTAACGCAAAGACCGGTAATTTCTTTGCAGGGAAATGGAATTTAGAAACAGCTAGAGTGGATGCTCGTCTTCTACCACCAAAAGTTTATGAACGAGGTACGATGGAATTGTTATCACTCAACCAAAAAAGCGAGGAAGAGGATGTTCTGTCTTATTCAAGTAAAACTATTGGCAAAATATTTACCCGAGAAATAATTAAACCAGTAATAAAAAAATTATATGGTGCTGAAATACATGAATTGACGAGAAACTCCCCCTTGAGTTATTTAGGTCTAAATCAAGTTATGATTTTATCTCCAGAAACATCAAATAAATTAAAAGAGACCCCAGTTTATGATGAAAAAATCAGCTACCATACGCGGGCAGAATACGAGGCTCGCATACGGCGGGACAACTCCCCTTTTCCGTCATTCTACTATCCAAAATCAGCTGTAGGTGTTCAATTCTGGATTGATCGACTAGTTAAAATTGCTCGTGACCGAAACGTTACGATTATTAATAATGATTACGTTTCTAAAATTCAACACTCTTCAAAAAAAATTGAGGGTATTCAACTTGGTAATAGTGGCGATACACTGGAAGCTGATTTTTTATTGTGGACAGTGCCCCCAACATTGGGACTTAAATCGTCAAATATTCAAGTACCTTCAGTTAATTTGAAATTTAGAACAGCTAATATATTCCATTTTAATTATGATAAGAAGTTACTTAATAATGAATCCACCTACCTCTGGAATTGGGATGCAGAATATAAGAGTTTTAGAATAACACTATACCCAAACATGCAACCTCATGTGAAGAAACCATTAAACCGAGTAACAATTGAAGCCCTATCCAGCAAAGAGGGCGCCAATAAATTGACCTTAAGTAAAATGGATGAGGAGTTGAGAAGAATGGGACTGGTCACTCCTACCGCTAAAATAATAAGTAGCTTTAAACAAGTGGAGCATAATACATTTCCGGTTCCAACCAAGCAGTTCCACGAATCTCTAAAACTAAACCATGAAAAACTTACAAATTCTTTCGATAATATTTTTGTCGCTGGACGATTTAGCGGAAAAAATTGGTTTCATAGAGATGTAATAAAAGAAATATTTTTTGAATTAGAAAAACGATTTGATTAGTAAACATTAATTTATAATGGCATTAAAGAAATCTCTTTAATTTAGACTTCCTGAGATTTATATTAATCCGTGACACTTAAGTGTGCCCATCGACCTAAAAATAATTTTTAATAGTATTATTAGAAATACAATGGTTTACTAATAAAAGTAGAATTTGTTAGGAGCAATCTGGTACCATCAAAGAAGGTGGGTTTTATAAATCTAGTTTATAGTTAATTATCATATAGTACACTATATGCTGATTTCGTATCGTTTTAAATTATGGTAGACGAGAGGCCTTAGATAGGGTTAGCAATAATGGAGAAAACATTCTAAAAAAAAAGAAAAATTTCTCTTCAAAATTCGTTATAAATTTAATAGAACTAAAGGATTAAATTTTGAACTTTTCAACAGAGTGGGAAAATATATATCAATTAAATCACCATAATAGTGTTTGGCCTTGGACCGATATTATTAGTCTTGTTATGAATTTTACCAAGGATTTAGATAGTAAATCAAAAATTCTAGAAATTGGGTGCGGCGCTGGTGCCAATGTAATGTTTTTTGAGAGCTTAGATGTAAAATATTATGGCATTGACGGTAGTCAAACTATTGTTAGTTCTTTAAAAGAAAGATTTAAAGACAGTAAAAATGAGTTTTACTGCTGCGATTTTACTAAGACTCTCCATTTCGATGGACCATTTGATCTGATTATTGATCGAGGTGGTTTAACGCACAATTCAGATAATAATATAAGGAAAGCATTAAAATTATGTTTTGATGCTCTAAAAGTTGGAGGAAAAATAATATCAGTAGATATGTTTTCAGATAATCACTATGGGCGTAAGAGTGGCGTTTCGGTGGAGGATGAGTATACGCAAACTAATATTAAAGAGGGTTCTCTAGCAAAAACAGGTCATGTTCACTTCTCAGATGAACAAAATATTCGAGACCTTTATAATGCCTGGAATATCAATTTTCTT
>Ga0209630_10001512_pt1 | contig 24658 bp, 44 predicted proteins | sample COG_01_FD_184745 | JGI IMG/M metagenome (GOLD analysis project Ga0209630, IMG submission 184745) | Pelagic Microbial community sample from North Sea - COGITO 998_met_01 (SPAdes) (version 2) | ecosystem: Environmental > Aquatic > Marine > Neritic zone/Coastal water | place: Helgoland, sampling... | reverse complement strand
AACTGTATTATATTGGTTAGTACTTCGAGTACTATTATTATAAATTTGATAGGGAGATTGAGTGTCAGAACATCTGCCTATTATATTCCAACTTGTCTGTCCTGCAGTTTGAAGTTCTAAATTCACACAAACTTTAATCTCAATTATTTGCTTAAAACCTGTACCTCCTTTCCACCCACTAGCAAGTCTTGCTTGTTGGTTATTTAAAAGTATATCGTAAAAACCATATTCTTCTATTGTTATGTAATCATTACTAAAATCTACCTTTGATGCACCTAAACTTATATCCAAATTTGAGGATTTTAAATTTAGCACCTTTCTACCACTACCTGAATAATGTTCATTCCCATCATCAAAACTTACAAAACCACCATAGTATGCTTTATAAATACCAGCATTACTTGATGTGGAAGAAGAACCATTGTTCCATACAGTTGTTGATAATGTTTCTCCATTTTTAAAAGAAGTTACTATTGATTGCTGTTCGTATCTATCATCTGGATTGTTATATTGAAAGTTAGGTAATAGCCATACTAACTTTTTAAACATATCTGTCTCCATAAAACTTGACTCTATAGAATATCCTAAGTTTTCAAATATTTTATTTAAAGTGTCTTTAACAAATATTGCTGGTCTCCAATCTGGAGATGGGGTTGGAGTTTCGTAAGAACTACCATCATTAAAATACCCACTATAACCAACTTTAGTAGCAGAACCTGTATTATTATAATCATAAGCAGTATCTAAAAGTTGTATAGTTGCTGCATTTCCATCTTCATTAAAATCACCATAAGATGTTATAGGATATACTATTGGAGAATTACCTGAATCGCAACTATCATAGTTCCAAGTATGCATAATATTTGCTTTATTATACCCAATACCTTGCCCATCTGAACCCCAATTTATCTCATTCATATATTTATTAGAAAGCCCATCAGCCCAATTCAAATTATTGCCATAAAAAACACAATCATAATAAGAAGGAGATTCTCCATAACCACCAACTCCAGTAACCCTAATTAAGCCCTCTAAAGAGTAGAATCCATCTACAAGTATTCTACATTTTCTATTTTCATTAACATTTATATTTGAATCTGTAGTAGTTGCAAAAGGATGTCTAAGTAGTTTATTATTATTCTTTGTTGCAGGTATTTTAAATGTCTTACTATAATCACCACTTGTGGATGTTATGTCTTTTATATCTGATGTTTGTAGTGTTATCGCTAAAGGGAAATCTGAATGGTCTGTTATATCTAACTCTCCAACAATACTATTACCTAAGTAAGTATTTCCTAGACTAGTTGCTGTAACTCCAGAAATAGAAATATTAGAAACAGTAAAAGAAGAAGCACCAAGAGCCTGAAAATTTATTATTCCAGGAGAGGCAGCAGTATATGTAATGGTTTGCATATTAGTAGTAGTAGTATGTGTTGCAAAACCTGAAACTCCAGAGATTAAAACCAAAAATGTTACACCAGTTCCACTATCAATTAAAGATGTAACTTCATAATTTAATGTATATACCTGTCCAAAAACTAAATTACTTGTATCTAAGTTAAAAGAAGTGAAAAAATCAGAACCATTGTATTGTAAAGTAGTGTTGTTTGGAACTGAAAACCCACTACCTACTGAAGCCACTCCATTAGTAACAACATCATTAAGGTTAGCACTTCCTCCTCCACCTCCTCCACCTGATGAGGTCATTCCCCCATAATCTAGTATCTCTATGCTTATATTTGACATTTAATTTCTTTGTGTTATTAATTTATGTGCAAAAGTATATTCAATATTAAATTTAACTAATCCCTCTGCCTGATTAACAGTTTCAATATCACTATTTGTTATGATTACTGGTATATATTCTTTAGTAGAAGGTCTTAAGTATGGATTAAGTTTGTTTCCCTGCGCAGTAGCATCTGTATCTTTCTCAATCCAAACATTAGGAGATAACATTATTTCTTCTAGCCATTTAGCACTTAGTTGATTTAAAGGCTCAGTATAAACACTTTGCGTTCTTTCTGCATTTACATTAGAAACCTCCCTTCCTCCTTTATATATATCACCACCTCTCATTGTATCTGAGTGGTAAAGTGAATCATTCATAAGAGTCCCATCATTAGTGTCATTCTGATACCAAGTTCTGTCAGCACTCTTTCTTTCAATTACATCTCTACTTATTGTTAATCCTTCAACCACATCTCTTTTTGCCGTATAACTATCAATACCTCCTACAGAGTTTAGCCAATGAAATTTAACAAAAGCATAAGGATTTTTCTCATCCTCTCTGTCTATAGTATAATGTCTATAATGAGTATGTCTTGTTACAGCACCTCCTTGTGCTGCAACATACTGAATATAAATTCTGTAATGATTGGTAGATGCTGTTATTAATCCATTTGGATATGCAGCAACAGTTAATGGATTTTCAGAAGTATCTGTGGCATTAGTATATGTTGTCCCATTATTCTCATTTATGTATGCAGGAGAAACATTTTGAACACAAACTCTATTTTGCAAAAACCCATAATTAGAAGGCTTTCTTAATCTTGATGCAAATTCTTTAAGATAAAAAGTAACTCCATCAGAGTTTCTACAATGTAATCTAATTCTACTAACTTGATTTGATGATGATGAACCTGAGCCAACACCAACCCTTCTCTGAAACCAATACAACCATTCTGCCTCATCATCCATTCTGACTTCTTTTGAGAAATTTGGAGTAGTGCTGTTATTATGATTAGGACATCTACTCATAAATCCATGACTATCGGTTGATGGTACTGTCTCGCTAATAGAAAACTTATTATTATAATAAACAACATCTTTATCAAATTGATTAACTGAATTTATAACAGTTACTAAATCAGAAGTTTTACTATTCCCTGATGCTGAAACAATCTGCCCATCTCCATTTATAACTTCATAATATGTTTTAACCTTCACATTTCTAAAAGAACCATTCCTAGATACATTATAATCGCTTATTGGACTCCCCATTGCACCATTACCATCAAGAACATTGTCTTGCATTGTTAATCCTCCATTCATTCCTCCATAAAAAGCACTCTGCCAAGTTCCTTTCTTTATTGGGCATAAACTATAAGTAATTTCATCTGAAAGTAAGCGACTTATATCTACTGTAAATCTATGACCAGATGGAGGAGTTCCATCATTATATTTTCTATTCGCTATATCTCTAGATTTTTTTATAGTACCTATTAAATCCCAATCTTCAGGGAAAGTTCTCTCATAATTTGTGGTAGTATAAACTTCAAATATCACATTAACTATATCTCCATTACCAGTTCCTGATGATGGACTTGAACCTGTCCAATTATTTTTAGAAGGCTCTGTTATTTCATTTAATCCACTAATTCCTGTCCATTGAATTTGGTATCTTAATGGTTCATTTGCACTTTTAAGATTATTAAATCTATATTCATAAAAAGTACCTGCTAGATTTGATGAGTTACCATCTATTGGTACAATACCCCAACTTACATTTCCGTTTATTCCTATTGCCATACCTTAATATATTTTATATTTTAAATTTAAGTAACCTCTTACTTCAGCAATTTCAGTATCACTCAAGGCTCTGTTAAAAATTATTAATTCATTTAATTGTCCATCCATATTATTTGTGCTATTATAAGAACCAATATTAAATGTTGTAGTATTGAAAGCAAAAGTATTATCAAAACTTGCATCATTATCAGTAGCAGTTATAGAATTTGAAGAATCATAATATTCTAAATCTATTCTTTTGTTGTGTTTCTTTAATATTGATATATGATTACTTGCTTTATTATCTGCAGAAGTATTTGCAGTTATTGTATTAGTTCCATCACTTACTGTAGCAGTAATATGACCACTAGCATTTGTACCTATAGATATAGCAGCACTTGAGTTATACCACCCAAATACATTATCACTTGCTTTATCAATTCTACTTACTTCAAATATTGTAAAGTCTGTTGTTACAGGTAAATTACTTCCTGAAACAAAAGTATCATTTGTACCATCAAAATCAAAATATGCTTTGTCGTTAATACCATCATATCCATATCTTAGTGGTTGATTTGCTGCTGTAGTTTGAGCAACATTACTGCTATTGCCTGATTGGTCAGCCCAAGCACTTACTCTTTTAGATGCTATGTCAAATGTAACACCACTATCTGCTTTTAACCATACTTTTAAATCAGAATAATCTGATGGGTAGTTTGAAACAGGTCTAAAGCACTTAGTAAACGCACTCATAGTGAATGTTAGTTTTATTTGCACCAATCTATCGTTTGCTACTTCTTTAACTCTCTCTATAGCAATACTCTCATCTTCTAAGTATGCCTCTACATTTACATCTTGATAATTTTTAAGTACCATATCTAGCCACTCATTAGCCAAATCTTGTAAATTATCCCATCTCTTTTGAAGTGTAACTACTGATTGTGCTGCTTGAGAGTATAAATTATAGAAGTTTATTTCAAATGTATATTCCTCTCTACCATTATATACTACAGGTATAGTTGATTCAGGTGGCTCAACTAGCATTAATGGGTACTGAGTGTCATGGTCTTGGTTTACTTCACTTTCGTAACCAAACTTCACATCACCATAAGTCCATTTGCTATCAAATACTGTTATTATGTCTGTTAATCTTGTTATTGCCATTATTACAATGTTATATTATTTTTATTATGTATTTTCTCCTGAACAGCAATTTCATAGTCATTTTTAGCAGTATTCCAACTTAAATAAGTTAAAACCTTGTATAAGTCTGTTTTCTTTACACTATCTATGTCGTTTTCACCATTCACTCTAAATATCCCTTTTTCTGCAACCATATATAAACTATTAAGCCAACCATAAGGCTTTATGAACTTGTTGTAGAGTCCAACTGTAGAAACTCTATTTTTGCTGCTTCCACTTCTTCCTCTGTTTTCCCCAAAAACATTTGGAAAGTCCTTGTTAATTTTACGCTTTGCATTGTCAAAAAAAAACTGAATTCCCAAACGAAATCCATTGTCAATTCTTTAAACTTTTCAGTTTTGGATGGTATTGCATCATCATCATATTCCTCATCAGCCCTTCTGCAAAGTATTGCCATTTGTTCTGGTAATACATCAAACCTTCCATGTTTCATTATCTCTATTGTACTCTCTAAGTGAGTTGATTCAATATAATCTCCAAATGTGTTTCTTCTTAGAAATTCTTTTGGAAATAAGTACTCCTCACCTTCAAATTCAAACTTATCTATACCCTTTGGCTTATATTCTTCCAATGTTTGTGAGAATGTTGCTACTGCAGCATTTACACTATCAACATCTAACATATTCATCTCATTATGGCTAACACCTGTAAGATACATAAAAATATCCCTATTCATCTTCAATAACTCCACTTCTGAGTGTTCTGCCTCAATAACATTACCCTCATCATCTCTTTTATTATACTGATTGATGATTGAATATAGTCCACACCAATATCTAAGTGTTATATCCTTCCACTCAGTTGGAATATCATAACTTTTGTCTTGAATTTTAATTTCTACCATATCTATTAATTTTTAGTCAATTCTAAATCTAAAATATCTTGCATTATTTTTTTACTCTCTTTTTCATCTATAAGAATATCTGCAAGTTCACTTGTTGCGTTTTCGCAAATAGAACCAATTTCTTCTAAACTGCTTATCATTAAACAATCATTATCTCCATCTTTCAATGCAGTTAAATAGCCAATAGCAGTATAAAATACCATATTTGGTATTAAAAACATAAATTCTTCCAACAAAGCACTATCACCTTTCTTTTCTACCATAGTATCGTAAAAATTATTTGAATATAAGAATACTGAGTTCATTATATCTAAAAAGTCTTGATACTTACCCTCTCCAACATCTTCAGTAGCAAAATACATTGATTTCTTAATCTTTCTTAGATGTAATTCCACAATCTTTTTGTGATTGTCGTTTATGTATGATATTTCTATATTTTTCATAATTTTTTGATAATTTTTTTAGAATTACTCAAAACTAGGCAAAAATAGTAAATATACTATGAAATATTTTCACAATTTTTAAACAAACTCAAAAAAACTTTAATTAAAGTAAACTACCTTACCTCCTCCACCCCATATTTCCTTATTTACAGCCATAACTAAACAATCTACCATATCATCATGTTTTGCTGCAGGAAACCTAGTTAATTGGTCAAGAAACTCTCTATTCCAATCTCCATTCAATAAACTTACTCTACCTGACTCTAAAGATGCACTAATATCACTAACTCTCGCTACTTTGTCTTTTGTTGGTGGTTTATCTTCTTTTACATTAAGTCCTGTCTCTCTAACTAATGTTTGCACAATAGATTTACCTGATGCTTTAGGTTCAACAAATATTCTACTTTTTGTAGTATATCCATTCTTTTTTACCCATTGAGGAATAAATTTAACTAATTCTGGAAATTCTTTATGTACATTAATACAATCTACTATCTGCCATTTGTTGTCTTGATAGGTGTATGCTAGTAGTGCTGATGGGTCATTCTTTTGATTTGCAGTATATGCAGGGTCAATAACAAAGTTTACTGTAGCCTCATCTTTCCTATATCTATCAATCTTAAACCAATCTTTATGAATCATACCACTATCTAGGGGTGTTGGTGTTTGTTGTAGTTGTCCTGCATAGCCATAAGTACCTAATGCACTTTTATAGTCATCTAAAACTTCTTTACTGAATCTATCTTCCCAAAACAAGCCACTTTCTTTATTGTAAAACTTTTCTAGTGATTTTGGCTTTATATTACCATCTTCATTTGTTGCAGGTATGCAAATGTGTTTATATTTTGTTCTTGTTTCTCTATCTAACAAGAATCCACTTAAATCTTCTTCATGCACTCTTTGCATAATTATAATCCTCACTCCAATATCTGCTTGATTCAATCTTGAGTAGAATGTTGTCCTATACCATTCATTAGCGTTCTCTCTTTCGGTTGCTGAGTTTGCCATTTGAGGTGATAGAGGGTCATCCACAATTAAGAAATCTCCACCCTGTCCTGTTACAGTACCACCAACAGATGTTGCCCTTCTCATTCCAATATGATTATTCTCGTATCTCTCTTTTAAGTTTTGGTCTTTTTTAATGTGAAATACATCACCCCATCTTTTCTTAAACCAATCACTAAATATTATATCTCTTGATTTAGTTGCAAGTTCAATAGATAGTGCAGCAGAGTAAGAAGAAGTAATGAATCTTAGTTTAGGAGATTTTATCCAAGCCCATACTGGGAACATAACAGTAACTATTAATGACTTCGTACTTCTAAATGGTACATTAATAATTATATCTTTAGTTTTTGGCTTTTGTGCTATGATTCTCTCACATTCTTCTTGTAGAGTATCGCATATATATTTATGATGCCAATTAGTTGATAGGGGTACGGCTGGTTCTACTACTATCCAAGCAGCCTTAAAGAATTCATAGAAACTCATCTCACATAGTTTCTTTTGAAGTGCGAACTTTAATAATTTTTTATCAGTCATCTAATTCAGTAAAGTCAATATCTTCTGCATCTTCAAGTCCTCTGATTTGATTTTTAATATCATCAAGTGTTGCACCTTCAGTTAAATTAATCTCAATCTTAGTATCAGTATCTTTCTTAATCTCTGTAGATGATAGTTTAGGCATAGCATAGTTCATTAGTTTTGCTATTGCATCTATATATGCCCTAGGGTCTTCATCAAATAATATATCTAATGCCATCTTAATCTTTACAGGTTGTCCTTCTAATGCATAAGCAAGTGATTTACGAGTCATCTTCGCCACTTGTCTTGCCTCATTATTTTTAGGTTGTAGTGCCTTTGGAGTTTTATTATAGTTCTCATCTATCTTACCAAGTTGAGGTCTTTTCTTCCTTGCCTCACTACCTAACTTCTTATTATCCTCTTTCATTATAATATGTATCTATAAATATTGGTGTTTTTTCTCCAACATAACAATTTATTGTATTAAAATATAAAAATTCTTCTGCTTCTTGATAGCCCCATTTATTATCTTCCATTAATGAATATATACACTTATTAATACTGTAAACAACTATTACCTCTCCATCTTTTTGGTGAAATCCAATTATAGCATCATCAAAGCCATCAGCAATTAAGCAATCATTTTCTTCTAATATTTCTTTTATCATCTTTTATAGTTTTAGTTAATTTTTCGCAAGATACAAAAATTATTTAAACCACTTTCCTAATTATTATATAAAATTGAACTTCTATTATTTAACATTATTGTAAATTGTAAGAAAACTATGCAAAACTATAATTTTAAACACCTATCTTCGTGCCTCTTATAAGAGTATATGTTATTCTTCTAATATACTTATAATCGCCACATCCTATAGTAAACATTATTGCTCATATCGCAAAGTATGTTACAACTCCTAAAATAAATGTTTATTCTACAAATATAGTATTTATAAAATTGAACTTGTATTCTGTGTGTGTGCGTTTGGGTGGCTAAACAGTATATATAAGTCGGTTTACGGTATTTAAAATACAACCTCTTTTTTAAACCTTTTAAACAATATTTTAATAAAAAACTCCAGGAATTGGGCCAAAACAAACTAAAAACTGCTTAAAGTTTGTAATATCTTAGTAATTAGTTAGTTAAATATTAAAAATATCTCTTTTTTTGGTGCAAAGTTGAGTAAAAAGAGAAAATTTGCCAATCATACAAAACAAATATTATTCTATTTAATCAACACTTATCAAAAAACAACTAAGTATTTAAACGTTTTAAAGGCTTTTAAGAGTGTTTCTAGTGTGTTACTATTGCTTATCTATTTGCTTACATTAGCGCATAAAAAAAGCACCTTTTACAGTGCTTTAATTCTTATTATTTAATTGCTTTACTTTTTCAAATGGAATGTGTAGTTTTTATTCTCTTCTAAAAGTTGCTCTACTATATGAGAAATACAAGTATAACTATTTTCATCTTCTTTTATTTGTCTATATATTATAACTTCTTCTTCATTATAATAGTTTATATGCCATGAGTAAAATCTTTTTATTTCTATTTGCATAATTATATGATTTTGTAGTTAGTTTTATTAATTGTTAAAGTTTAAAGTGGCTTTAATATTACTATTTAATTGCTTTAGTTATTGAAATTTAGTTTTTCTAAATATGTTATTGTTTCTTTTAGTTCTTCAATAGTATCATCTGCTCGGTATCTTAATTCATTTTTAATTAGTTCTGCAATCAGTTCATCTTTGTTATCATATAAACTTGCGTATCTGTCTGAATTTTCTGTAAACCAATCGTTGTATATTTCCTCTACTTCTGAACGATTAAACTGCTCGTAATATTCCTGCTGTACAATCTTCCAATCTTTTAGTAGTTCTTTCTTTTTCATAATTATATAATTTTATAGTTGTTTTTATTAATTGTTAAAGTTAAAAGAGTATTAAAATTTAACATTCTAAAGGCTTTTTTTTGCATATCGTACACAGGTAACAAATTATAATTTTGTGCTTTATAAGGTGCTTGTTTGCCCGTTTTACTCTTGTATTTCTTGCCTAGTCTTGCCGTTAACGTTCTAATAGTATTATCTTTTTTTATAAAGGTACTACTAAAAATTTGTCCGTTCGTTTCTTTTATTAGTTCTTTTGCTTTATCTATTGTAATATTCATTGTTTAATGTTTTGTTAGCACCCTCCAGTTAATAGTGCTATGATTAGTAAAAAAGTTAGTTGCGTGTTGCTCCAATTGGTCAAAGGTAAATTTCCCTTACTCATAATAGTTATTTCTAAAAGTTTGTTTTACTTCTCTTCCTCCTGAAGTGTGAAAGCCGTATGAGTGTGTACATAATTTTTTTATTGGTTCATCATCTATAATAAAAAAGAATACATCTGAAGGGCTGCACTTGTATTTTTTTGCTGTTTCTCTACTTGCTTGCACAATTTGTTTTATATCGTGCTTAAAATAGGTGTAATGATAGTTTATATAATCAGTAGCAAATTTTTGCGTAAGTTTTTTTATTGATTTCATATTTTTATTAGTTTTAATTATTATTCGCTTGTTAATAGTCTTACCTCTCCAGAATACTCGTGCCCACTTTCTCCAGTGTCGGAATATTCAACCTTAACAACCCATTCATTTTCTCTTTCAATATCATCATAATTCATAGCCCTTATAGGCAAATCTTGTGGTAATTCTTTTAGTTTTTCAATTAATTCTTTTACTTTCATAATTTTAGTTTTAAGCGTTTATAATTTATTTAGTCTAGTGATATACTAGGCCAACCTTTTTATTCTCTGTAATGGCTTTTAAATCGTTGTCACTTGCGTTTATATAGCCTGCAGCCTGTAATAGTTCTTTACTTTTAAATATTCTAGCGTGTCTATCTTTAGCCGTATTAATTAAATTATCATTTTTTGAACCCTCAGAAAATATTACTTTCATATTTTTAGGAAGTTTCAGCCCATTAATAAAAAACTTTATGCTTTTAGTGTATGCGTAAAAAATAATATCTTTGTTATCGTTTGCAATACTTATCCATTTATTTAAATAAGCAATACTGTAAAAGTCGCCTGAGTCGTGGATTCTTACATGAGTAGCCTTCTTTTTTCTTATTTCTTCATTCATTAAAGGAATAAAAGTATTTGTTTTGCTTATCTTATATTTTTCTTCCATTAGTTCACCAATTTTTGGAAATCTTGTATAGTTTCCTTTTTGTGCATAGCAATATTTAACACATTCTTTTGCGAATGGACAAGTAATTTTTCCTGATTTAGTTTTATATGCAGGAATAGAGAAATTAAATATTTTTGCGTTGTTCTCTTTGCTTGTTTTCTTCATTTTTGCGTTTTGTGTGAGTAAATTCATAGTGTTTTATAGTTTTGTATTAATATTAAAGTTTGTTTTATTATATGCTATTTTTATACGCTCCTGATCTTCTTTTAGTATTTCATCGTGACAACTTTCGCAAATAGTTGTTTCTTCAACAAAATATGTTGCTGACTCTTCAACATCGCAAATGTCACAATATCTAGATGTGCCGTTGTAGTTTATTGGGTTGTTTGGGTCGTTTTGTGTGTGTGTATCCATTTTTTTTTAGTTTAAAATTAATATTTTAGTTGTGTTCTTTGCAAGATGGGCAAATTCTGATGTCCTGATTCAATTCATCACCGCAGCAAGAGAAAAAACATTCTTCACATATTTGCGAATCTTCAACAAAATATGTTTTTGATTCTTCAATATTGCAAACTTCACAAAATCGTTTTTCTGGTTGTTGGTTGATTGGATTGTTTGGGTCGTTCTGTGTGTATGTATCCATGTTTTAAAAGGGTTTTAAGTTATTAATAGTATTTTTCTATAATAAGTACTGTAGTAAGTAAAAAAGCGCCAAAGAAACAAACTAATGCAATATTATCTAAAATATTATTTTTTCTTATTCTCTTTAATTCTGATAAGTTTATAATATCATAATTTTGCAACTTATTTTTAATAAAAAAGTTTGTTTTTTCTTCCTGGTTTAAAAAGTAATTTTTACCAGTTCTTAAATTTGTAATTTTGTAGTTGTTCATAGTTTTATGTTTTTAGTTAATCTGACTTATAATCTCATTAATATATTTAATTTTTTGCTGGTTATCAAATATAATGTTTTTGTATTTTTCAATTGTATTGTTCAGCAAATGTTGTGAATCGTGATCAGGCTCTATGCTCATTGTTAAATTTTTAGCCAAAAAAAGATCATCATTTGAAATTGCACTTTTCCATGCACCTCTAGTTGTTTTTACAATTTTAATTTTTAATTCTTGTTCTTTTTTTAAGAACTCTAAAATTTGTGTTTTTGTATTCATAGTGTTTGTAGTTTGTGAGGGGTTTTTAAGCCCCTCTGATTAATTTATTTTTTTAGTAATTCCAATGTATCTTCTAAATCTTGAATGATTTTTAATCTTGATACAGATACAGTGTTTCCCATTGCATTCCAGTGCGCCTGTATTACATGCTTTAAAGCGATAGTAATTTGGTCTTCTCTCTTAAGTAATTCTAGCGCTTTTTGTGTTTTAGTTAATTTTTTCATGTTTTTAGTTTTTTAGTTAATTATTATGATGCAAATATACGCCACTTTTTAACATTACAAAACAAATTGTTAAAAATATTAATATTTTTTTTACTCTAGTAAATGCACTTTTTTTTAAAGTTTTTTTAAAATAGTGTATTTTTAAAGGTGCTTTTTTGCCTCGTTTTTTGGTGGTGCTGCTGCAAAAGTTGTTTTTTTATATATTCTATTTATGTGCTTTATTTTTGAGGTTGAAAATTTACAATAGATAGAACGCGTATGCGAATAACAAAATTTTTAATATATGCAAATAAAAAACAAACTTTTTTTAATTATTTTTTATTATGTTAAATTGTCTAAATAATAAATATTATGTTAAATTCTGAAAAATCTCAAAAAATTTTTTTATTTTTTTTTACCCCACATACCTAGCAGTTTCAGGGCAGTTTCAACAGCAGTTTCACCGAGCAGTTTCAAAACAGAAACAGTTCAGGAAAAGTTTTTAAAAAAAAGTTTTAAGGAATTTTCATATACCAGTCAAGGACATCCATACATTCTTCAAGTCCTTTAACTACCTTAGCATAGTAACCTGCTTCATTGAGGTCAGCAACCCATTGCTTTTGTTCTTTAGATGGATAGCAAGTCTTATCTGCTTTAATCTCTAGGAATAGTCCTGCATACTCACTATTGACTTTACAGATTTGCATATCAGGAAAGCCTTTAACATAGCCAGTTTTCTTGGCTAGTATTGCTTGTTTCATAGAGGTTCTTATACCACCTAGTGATGCGCAGTATCTTACATTAGGATAAGTGTATTTTATATAGGTACAGAATGATGACTGGACTAATGCTTCTTTCTTCATAGCCATACCCCCTATACCCCCCTATGCCCCCTATGCTTACCCCCTATAACCCCTGTTCCCCCATCAGTATAGGTTTTACCCTTTATTAGTTGGTACATTAAAGGTTGAGATACTTTATATTTCCTAGCAAGAGATGAGATAGTTATCTTCTGTGTTGCATTAGTATATTCTTTTCTAATTGCATTGGCTTCTTCCACACTAAACTTTCTTCTGGAGTAACCACCACCTCTACTATCTTTTCTATCTTCTATTCTTATCTTTCTAATCTTTGGCATAATCTAATATTCATCTTCAAACCTATCAGTAGTTTCACCATATTGATTTTCAATATCAACACTTGTAATTATAACATCTACTTTATTTAGATTCTTTTTATTTATGTAACAAATTCTATCTATTAATTCTTGGTCGTTCTCTATTTCCTTGATGTTAGATGTAAGAACAAATGTATCTAGTATTCCTGTAATTACTTTCCTAGTTACAACTTTTTTACTCTTTATCTCGTAAGATACAAATACTCTAAAGATTGGTTTTTTCATTTTTAATTTTATCTAACTCAAACTCTAAATGGTTAATAGCCTTCTGTATGCAATCAACACTTGTTTCGTGCTTGCGCTTTGCTCTCAAGAGATATGTAGTGGCAGTACCGATATTATAGGATAAATCAAAATCTTCTACAACTTTCCTAGCCTCATATCCATAAACTCTACCAATGTAATAATTTGGAGTTTTATCTTTACTGTAATCTATTTTACCACCACTCCATTTATTATCTTTATCTTCTACAACCTCATCTTGCCAAGTATTACTTGGTGTCCATCCATTCCTACCTTTATCGTAATAGTATTTATTATGCTCTGTCATCTAGTTTATCTATATTTTTTTCTAACTTCTCATTCTCTTGTTTTGCTATCTTGCCTTCAACATAGCATAAGGCAAATATATATAAAATCACAACACCAACAATCATTAAAGCACCAATAGTTGCACTATTCATCATTTAAGATTTTTAAAAGTTGATTACTTGTATATATTCTGTCATCACCTGCATAGTTTTCGTATATCATTGTAAAGTTGTCATTCTTCCAAGTCCATAAAGACCTAACTCCAGTCTTAATATGATGCTTTAATACGCTTTTAATTGTTTTATAAGTTCTTTTCATATCTATTGTTTTATTTTAATTAGGATAATAAGTTTGGTGGGGGTTAGAAAAAAAAAAGGAATATTAACGCTTAAGGGTTTCAGAGTTTCCCTATAGTTATTATTATTTATCCCCACCATACTCATCATCTATTAATACAGAGCAGAAATAGGCTTCTAGCACACAAGCAATTATAACCACTCCCCATATTATCATAAATGTTTTCACAATGCAAATATATAAAAATATTTCAATTTTATACAAATTAGTTTCTAAAACTTTTCCCCTTGATAATCACCACCTTACACTTCCTTAACCTATCTAAAGTCCTTTCATCATATCTTTCTTTAAGTGCTTGAGGTGTTAAATTTGTAGTTATTAGTAATGTTTTAGAACTGTCCTCAGCATAAGAAATTGCATCAGCAACTGCATCTATCTTAGTACCATAATCATTTTTAATACTCTCAGTTCCTAAGTCATCAATAATAATGAATGGTGCTTTGTTTCTATCAACTGCACCTAATTCTTTTGCAGGAACGCTTCTTAATATCTTATTTATTTTTGTCCTAAATATAGCAGGAATAACAAAGTTTAAGATAGTTGATTTACCTAATCCACACTCACCCATCAACATCAAACCTCTACCTTTTGTATCTACCATCCAGTCAATAATCTCATCATAAGCAGGTAAATGCTCATACTTCTCAACTGTTCTATCGTAATACTCAAAAGACTTAATGAACATTTCTTTTATTTCTTCTCTTTCTCCTAGTTTATATCTGTTGTAAACCTTTGGCTGCAGGAAGTCTGCATTTTTAAATGTATCTTCTATTGTTCTCATAGTTTAAAATTTACCATCACCATAATCTCCTCCTTTCTGATGTCTGTGTGATGTAGTGTTATTGTTATTAGTTTTATTTTGTCTTTTCTCCCAAGTCCTTACACAAGCCTTCCAATCTTTCATTTTGTTTTTACCTATCAACCAATTTTTACTCTCATAGAAATCAAAAAAAGTTTCTGCATCAATACCATTATTCCTCCATAAACAATATTCTTTAATATCATTAACAGTTGGTTTTTTAAAAGAAGTCCCTTTATTATTAATATGTTTATCTTTAGATAAACTAATATTATCTTTAAAGTTTTCTTTAATACCCCCCTTTAAGTTTTCTTTAATACCCCCTTTAAGAATTCTTATATACCTCTTATCAATTTCTTTAGTACCTCCTTTGTAAGTATAATAAGTTGATATATAACTATTTGCAACTAATTCGCTTACCCATTTAGAAATAGTAACAGTACTCTTACCATAAAGGTTAGAGAAGTATTTATTTGTGGCAAAGCACTCACCATTGATATTAAGTAGTGCAGTTATTTCAGCATATAATAATTTAGCATTTGCAGTTAGATTCTTATCATATCTAACCTCAGCACTTATTATAGCATAGTAGTTTGGTTGTTGTTTCATTGTTTTTAGTTTTAGTTATTTTTTGGTATTTCTAGTTCATAGCACTCTGTATAGGTGGACATGACTACAGTCCACTCACTTACCTGTTTGTGAGTAAACCAACAAAATCTTGCGTATAAGGCGTTCAATGGCTGTACGAACAAATAGTGCGTAACTTTCTTTTTAGGGTTGTTATGGGCTTTAAAATTAACTCTAAGAGCATTTCCTTCACTCTTTACTCCTTTAACATCAATATAATGTGTCTCACCAATACCTTGCATAATTAAATCAGCCTCAACAACAGGTCTTTCCTCAAGTAGTAATGCTGCCTTATATTTAATGCCATTGTTATTCTCCATCAGATGTCTTGCAATAAGTTCTGCAAATATTCCTAATTGAGATATAGAGTGTTCTTGCTTACCTCTATATTTTTCTGTGTTTTTATTATAAACATCAGCAGATAACATACTCCTTACCTTAGCAAGTTCATCAGATAGTTTGATGAAAGTGCTAGGATAAGTTGTTTTTTTCCATTTAATCATTAGAATGGTAAGTCATCATCTCCAGTTGTTGATTTAACTTTCTTAGGTGATGTTTTTTTATCAGTTGGTGGCTCGTAAGTATTTACATAAGCGTAATGAGTTGCACCTTTTTCAGATGGTTCTCTCCTTTCTGAAATCACCATAGAAACCCAACCATTCTTTGAGTTTGCCTGTAGTTCATCCATCTTGAAATTAGCAACCATCATTGTACCATACTTCGTATCAATATTTTTAATACTACTTGGTAAGTAAACCTTCTCTTTTTTGTCTGTCATTTCTTGATTTTTTAATTTTATATAATTTATTTAATGATTCATTGATATATTCTAATTGAGTCTCTAGTCCTAATATTTCTTCATCCACCTCAACTTCAATAACCCTATCTTCTACTCTTTTAAAAGCATCAGAATCTTCTGGATAGTTATTGTAAAAGAACTCAAACTTTCTAGTATGATGTATAATAGATGCATGATGTAGGTTTGTTACTCTACCTATCTCATTAAGAGTTAATTCAAATATCTCTCTTAATATATAGATATACATCCTTTTAGCAAATATAATATTTTTCTTTCTACTACCTAAAAATATTTCTTCTTTCTTAATGTTATAAATATCTGCTAATTCTTCTGTGATTATATTATGGTAGTAATCACTAAATTTTAATCTTCTTCTTCTCATTTTTTTATAATTTTAATTTAAGTCGTACACTATCGTATCAACTATGTCTTGTGTTTTTAATCCAATAAAGTCTGCTAATGTCTTAGCATGAATGAATCTAAGTGATGGTGGATTCTCTATAAACTTTCTACTTGTAGCATAATTAACCCCAAGTATCTTACAAAGTTTTAAATTAGATACACCATATATTCTTAGTAAAGCCTCAAACTCATTTCTAGATTCTCTGATTTGTACTAATGAATATTTATTTGTCATCTCTGTTTATGTATTTTTCAACCTTAGATTTTTCAACTTTAAATTTAGTTTTACCAATATGGTAAAAATCTATAAGTTGGGTTTCATCTAGTAGTTTCAATATATCATCTTCAGCAATCTGACCTAAAAGATGTTTCTTGTTCCATACAATATAAGTGTAGGCTTTTAAAAAGTGATTAAAAATCTCTATGTCCAAATACTCCATCTTTGCACATTTTTTCCCATTGTTTTCTTGTGTCTTTTTCATATCTGTTTTCATATATTTTAGTTATTACTTCTTCTGCTTCTAGTTCTGTTAAATCATTTATTCTTCCTAGAATATCAGATTTCATACTTTCTGTAAAAGATGTTAGGTCAATATTACTCTCAATGATAAGCCATTGGGTATTTGTAATACCACTAGGCTCACCATCAAGAATATTATCTATCCAATCATCATTCATTAATCTACAATCTCATCCTGACCAAACACTCCTTGCTCATAGAATCCTGCAATCTTCAGTACAACTCTTGACATTGCTCTCTTTTCTGCCATAGCAACAGGGAACTTCTTACCACCTCCCATTAAGTTATTGTCAGATGCTTCTCCAAAACTCATAGAGTTCTTAACCTCATTACCAACCTTCATTGATGCTGCTGCTCTTAATACGCATATTCCTTTTTCTATATCCATATTGATTACTTCATAGGCAACTGTAATATTGTTTCTTGATACAATCTTATCAATTCCAGTTCTTGTGATAATTACAAACCCTCTCTTATCTTTGTAAATATCTTCTTCAGTTAAGCCATTCTCTTTGTAGAGCCTTCTTAAAGCCTCTTTTCTTGTTTCTACAATTGGCTCAGGTTGTTTTCTTAGTTTTTCTTGCATTGTTTTTTTTGTCATTTTGTTATTAGTTTTAATTATTAAATTGTTTTGACTTTGCAAATATATAAAATTGGAATTACCCACCAAAAGATTTTTAACAATTTTTTGATAAATGTTTACCTGCTAGAAGTAAAATGTATAAAATTTATGAAGGCCAGATAACTACCATTAGAAATAATGCACTAAACGAGCCACTTGTCCACTTGTTTTTTCATGTAAAAATCCTTCAACTGCTTTAGGAACTCCAACATATCCTTTTCTTGAGTGCCAACTATCAGTTCCTGATGGACTACGCATATACTCTACAGTAACTCCTATAAAGTCTTTAGCATCTAGCCACTTATGTTTAACTTTGTGATGTAAATGATGTAGATACCAATATCTATATTTAGTTTCACTCCACATTATTGGTTTTTCTTGAGCCATCATTAAAGGTAAGTTTGCCATCTTAGCACCATCTCCATGCTCTAGCCCAATTAAGTTCTTACCATACTTATAATACTTTCTATGTGCTACACTAATATCAAAAGCAATCTCTCTGTCGTTTCTAAACCAACTCTTTAATGCGTGTGCCAAATGAAATCCACTTTGGTAATCGTGATTACTCATTGAATGAACAACATCTACAGGTGCTATCTCTCTTAGCATTTCTACACACTTAACATATAGTGCTAATGCAACCTCAAAATGTTCCCACCACTTACCATCTACATCTTGACCTGTACCTGCTGTAGTTTGATTATATACATTATCAATATGTAAAACATCATTACCTATGCAAAATAATATCCTTTCTACCTCAAAGCCTTCTGCCTTGTATATAAGTCCTTGTAAGCCTTCTAAAACACGCATACAGGCAGTCTCTACATCATAACCATCACCAGTTTCAACTCCATTAGCATATTTACCTATATGTATGTCTGCAGGATTTATTACCAATAGATGATTAGCATCTTTGTTTTCTCTTTTTACTGAAGGATAGTAAGGTGAATGATTTTCAATGAAGTCGCTAATCTTATCTAGCATATCATTTTCATTAGCAGTTATATCTTCTTTGGTTACAATACTAAATCTGTATTCACCACTAGCAGATTGCCAATGTTTTACACTTACAACATCATCTTTCTTTATACCCCTCTCTGAAAGGTGTATATCTAATGCTGTGTTTCCATTAATGTTTGTTGTGCTTTCTGCTCTGTTCTCATAAACCATCTCAACTTCTTCTTTAGATAGTCTAAGTCTTTTACCATATTTCTTCATAGTTTTATGTGTTGGTTATGATGCAATTATACAAAAAAAAAGGCTTATATAATACAAAAGTGAGATGTTTTTAAACATCCCACTCTTGAAAACTATAAACAATGAAACAAAGATAGGCACAACCCTACCTAAGTGATGCAAAGATAATTATTTTTTACAATTACCAATACAATTACATTTATTTTTTTCAAATACAGAAAAACATAATGGTAAAACTCCTAATGCAGTCAATATTAAAGAATTAGTATCAATACCATTTTTCTCAATGTATAAACTAGCAGCAAGTACTATCACTCCACTAATGGTTCTTTTGCTACTCCACTTACCTTTTGTGTCTGTAAAAAGTTCTTTTACTGCTTTTAACAATTCTGTTATTGGTGTTATGCCTCCCTTCATTAGCATAGACCCTATCCATTTCTGTACCATTATTTCTTTTTTGTATAATTAGGCACTAACGCATCAATCATTGTGTCTAACCATCCAAAAATCTTGTTGTCTTTTTCTGTTGGAGTTAAATTAGTAATAACTTTAGCAAAAGCCATTAATCCAATTAATAACTCAACCCAATTTTCTGTAATAAAATTCATAATATATATTTAATTAGTTAATATTCTGTTTAATAACCCCAGATACAAGGGTTTGTTTTATGCTCATCACAATCAGCATGGATAAATTTGTTTTTAAAATCTATACCAAATCTTTCAAATCCTGCACCTCCTAATCCTCCCATTATTAGTGCTAAGTTTTTACCATCAGTAAAATGTATATCAGCAGCAATTCCTTTAATATGAGATGAGGTTGGGTTTTTCTTAGATAGTGGATGGTTTTCACATCTAAACCCACTATTTACTCTGAACGGAACTCCTGCAATTCTTCTTGCTTTATCCATCATCTCTAAAAAATCACTATCAATATGGTTTGTATTACAACCACACTTGCAGTTAAACTCACTTCTTTTAAAGTATTTTAAAGTCATTTTACTTGTTGTCTTTGATAGACTTGATAATATCTTCAAAAAAACTTTCAAAATCTTCTTTAATTTTATTTTCAGAGTCAATTTGTTTTAACTTTTTTATAGCCCAATTTACACCTGCATCTCCTCCCCAAGCATCCCACATAATACCTCCACATCCTTCATCATAAGGAACATCTTTATGTTGTTGATGCCTTTTAAATGAAGCCATACGAGCAATAGTATCTCTACTTAAACTATCTCTGTTGGCTAATTGTCTTGCTCTAGTCCATCCAACTTGAGTTCCACAATCACTACCATTTTCTTCTTTATACTTTATAGCCCTCTTAGCATTGTTAGTTGCTGCCTGTGGGTAGTCATTATAAGTTTCTGCTGCATAATAATCTTTATTAGCAGTTTCACACTCTGACTTACTAGAATAATCACACCCTCCTGTTTCGCCAAACCTCCAACTACCATTTTCACATTCGTAGCAAGGCATATTAAGAAGTAACCATTATAAATTCAACATCTAAAGAATCACTAGCATGAGATGATTGACCTGCTATTGCTTGAATATCTGCAAATGTTATAGCGCCTGTTCCTGCAGGAGAATCTATACCTGCATCCATAAGTAGTAAACTACTTGCAGGATTAACCTCAACTGCAACATAATCTGAACCATTATAAACTCTAAGATGCAATGTATGTGTATCATCTAAATTAGTTATTCTAAAGTATTTGTATTCTGTCTTAACTACCTGACCCTGACCATCAGCATTTGATAAAGCCAATATATTTGTCCAATCTCCTCCATCACCTTTACTTGAAACAGTCATAATTCTTTGAGATACCTGACCATTATCTGTATAGGTTTTGTTCATTGTGTTACCATAAGCCACACCATTTAGAGTATATTGCTCTGTTATTGTTACTGTTAAATTTTGTACTGTTACTGTTGTTGCCATATTTTTTTATTTTTTATTTTTTTATAAGTTTGACAAGTAGTTGTTTACATTATTAGTAAGTGCTAAACTTGTGGTGCGATATATTTGAACCTCTTTTATAATTCCATCATAAGGATTATTATTAATTCTTCTTACTCCTATCGCATCAATATCTACTGTTCCTGCTAAAGTTTCTGTATCAGTTTGCAAAGTTCCATTTATATAAAGACTAACTAGGTTAGATGAATTTCTTGTAACTACTAAATAATTGTCAGCAGTCAAATCTCCATCATTTACAGTAATATCAACAAGAGACCCATCTGTTGATACTCTTAAAGATGTTGTAGTCATAATTTTTAAAAATTCAGCAGGTTGAGTGTTATCACCTAAAACAACTATATTTACTGATGAAGGGTTTAATCTTACTCCAATAGTAAATTCACTACTTATACTTATTTGGCTAGTAGTCTGTAAACTTTGTGAAGCGGTTTTATCAAAAGTTAAAGCACCTGTAGAAGCATTATAAGCAGGTTGTTTTTCTTCTGTTTCTTGTCCCATATTATGGTCATTACTAGAACTGTCATTCCACCTAGAAACATTAGAACCATTTAAAGTAATTCCTTCTTTGTTTTTATACCAAGCAACTAAACCAGTTCCTTCATTATCAGGTGTCCAACCACCTAATGCTCTATTAGAACTTAAACTTAAAGATTGTTTTAAACCTAACATATTATTTATATATCTCTATACCCTATTCCAATTCCACTCGTGAGTGTAATGGCTGTGATATTCATGAACAATGTCGTTCCGGCACTAAGTGTCGTTTGAAGTGCAGTCTCACCTGTTACTCCATCTGCTGCAATACTTGCAACAACAGATTCAACTGGGAAATGCACACAAAACCAATCTTTTCCTGTTTGTGCTGCAGTAGTGAAAACCTCAGTCCCACCACCTTTACCTAATTGCATCATTAATAATGTATTATCTGTATCAAAATCTGTACTCATTTTATTTTATTTTGTTTATTAATTTGTTTTTTATTCTGTAAAAAGTTTTATCAATGAACCTAAAGTTATAGCATAAATCATCCACATTGCTTTTACTAAAACCTTTCTCATTGCTGTGTTTCTATTCACTCTAGCAGCAACCCCTTTATCTGGATTTAGTAATCTCTCTGTAATCATGTCTAATTTAGTGTCCAAATTATCCATCTTCTCATTTATTGAACTTATGTCTTTTTTCATTGATACTATTTCTTCTTTTGTTGTCATTAGAATGTAGTTGTTTGTATAGTTAGATTCATGTAGATAGTAGAACCACCTGTTGCTTCTTTAATCATTGGGAATATAATATCTCCTGCTGCTAATGCTGCTGTAGTTATAGTTGTTTCATTTATTCTAACCATTTTATTGTTACTACTAAGACCTGCTACAGTTATTTCATCAATAACTACAGGAACAATAGCAGTAGTATCATCTGCTGTTGGAGTTGCCTTACAGATAGCAATAGTAACCTCATAACCTCCACTACTTGTAACCCACCCACTTATAGATGTTACAGTAGCAATTTCAGGAATAACACACCCTTGACCTACTCTAAATAAATTAGATACTGTTAAACTCCCTGAGGAGACAGTACTATTCCCGTAATTAACAGCCATCTCATAAGGAGATTTAGTATCTGCTATATCCTCTCCATAATAGTAGTTTGTAGCACCTGTTGTAAACCCCTGCATCTTATAGTTAGTAACACCCATATAAGACTTACCTTGCCACTCTAAGTTGCCATCAGTTCCTGTTGCAGAACTTCCTTCGTTTTTACCTAATATAGTATCATTAGTTGCATTTTCAAAACCTTTTGGATTATGTCTATTTGCACTAGATAAATTTTTATGTTCGTTTGCAGCCATTTATATATTTATTTTAACAATCATCACAAGGACAGTTATCCTTCCAACTATTATAATTTCTAGTAGGTCTTGAATATATACTATCATACATTATTATTCCATGATTCTTGTAAACATCATCATTACAAGGTTTGTTAGATTCGTAAGTTGGATAATCACCACTCTGGTCGCTATCATTCATATAATCTAACATATCTTTTAAGTATATCTCAGCCTTTCTGTAAGTGTCTTGTTTGTAAGCATTTAACTCAGAAGGGTCTATAATAGTAGCAAACTCATCAATATTATGTACAATACCTGCACTACTACTATTACTCTGAACTTCATTTATTACCTCAAACCTAACAAACCAACACAAAGTTCTTGTTAGGAAATCATCCATTAGAGTCTGATTTGCAGTAGTTAAAGTACCATTATTATGTTGTGTTTTTAATTCCTCATAAAACTTCTTACCAATCGCTTCTTTTAAATGTGCTAACTCAGCAAGAAGTAATGTGCTATTAGAAATTAAAGCAGTATCAGTATTAGCATTAGTAAAACTATTACTTATAACTTCTGCTGCTGTTACTAAAGGTATATATTGATTTACATTTGCCATAGTTATTCTTTTTCAATTTCAGTTACTTGCATATCTCCCACTTCATCATCACCCTTACCATCTCCATCATTATCTCTAGTTACAATAATTTGCTCTCTATCAGTTAAGAACATATTACCTTCCTCTAGCATTGGTAAATCCTCATCTAACATTCTTCTTTGTTCGTTAATAGTAAGAACTTGTTTAGGGTCAATCTGAGTTGCAAAACTAATTGGTGGCTCATAGTGAATCACTAATTCTTCAGGTAAGAAACCTAACTCTTTATATAAAACCCCTCTAATCCCATTTAACAATAAATCAGAAGTATCTTTAATTACAGTAGTCATTGCTAAATCATAAGCAATTCTAATCTCACTACCTGTATTATTCATTTTACCTGAACTAACTAAACCACTTAATGATGGTTGCCATCTATGAGCAGTTACAATGTTTTGGTCAGTTATTCTTTGTAAGTCTATCCAACTACCCTCTTGGTCATCTTTGATAATTTGAACATTAGCACTTGAAGTATCTCCATTCTTAACAATGAACATAATCTTACCATTGTTTCCATCTCCAACAAACTTCTTTTGTGCTTCTCTTACTAATTTCTTTGCTTCTTCTTCACCCATATCTCCATTAATCTCAACGATTGCTGAAGGTTGAAATCCATTCTTGAATTTAGTGTGATTCCATTTACCAATTTCATAATCAACTGCAATATGCTCTAATGCAGCAATGTAATCAGGTAAACCATAGAATTGGAATGTAGGCTCGTAATCCTTAAATTGAACAACAAATCTACTTCCCTTCACTTTAGGATAAATAGGAATGATAGATAATTTATCTTTCATACTATTGTACTTAGCCCAATCAGGATGTACATATACTTCTTTCTTGTTTTTAGACATTCTAACAGTAGTTGCATCTATGTGATATAGATTTAGTCCACCATCATATAATACGCCCTCTAAATAGGCATTTCCAAATGAATAGTAATCATCTGCTAATTTCTTAAAAACCTCTCTTAACGATTCTCCATCAGCATTTACATCTTTGATGTATTCTTTAACATCTTCATTATTCGTAACAAACTTAGCACCACTTGTAAAGATAGTCTTTTGTGCTAATACACTTCTATGAGTAGAAGATTT
>Ga0209630_10001501_pt1 | contig 24767 bp, 24 predicted proteins | sample COG_01_FD_184745 | JGI IMG/M metagenome (GOLD analysis project Ga0209630, IMG submission 184745) | Pelagic Microbial community sample from North Sea - COGITO 998_met_01 (SPAdes) (version 2) | ecosystem: Environmental > Aquatic > Marine > Neritic zone/Coastal water | place: Helgoland, sampling... | reverse complement strand
ATAGACTTAATTTCAGCCCTATCAATACTGCTGTTTAGCTCAAATCCAACCAACAACATGATACAGTTAAAATATATCAAGACCATTAAAACAAGTATAGTTCCAATAGAGCCATAAAGCTTGTTGTACGAGTTAAAGCTGTTTACGTAAAATGTAAATCCAGCACTGGCAATAACCGACAATATGGTAGCCAATGTGCTTCCGACGCTAAAGAACTTCCATTCTGCAACTTTGGTACTTCCAAAATAGTATAGCGAGGAGTAAACGAAATAGATTAAGGCAAAAATGGACGCATATTGTAGTATTTCTAACAACAGTACATTAAACTGTTCATCTACATATTGTTGTTTTTTCATCCATGAAATAGATATCGTAACAACGGTGATTATGGCAACACTGGCAAGTACGATAAGCGCAACCAATAATGTTAAACCAATGCTTCTTAGCCTTGCGATATACCAAGATCTTTTTTGGTGTGACAGGGCATATTTATCGAAAGCCGTCATCATAGAATTGAAAGCATTACTGCTAAAGTAGAGGGCTAGGATAAACCCAAAAGACAACAAGCTAAGGTTTTGATTATTCAGTATATCGTCTATTGTTCCCAACAATACCTCATAAGCGTTGGTTGGCAATAAGCGTTTAATTTGAATTAAAAGATCGGATTGGAAATCAATAATTGGTATGTAAGCAATCACCGTAAACAAGAATATTATTGACGGAAACAATGCCAAGAAAAAGTTAAAGGCCAAAGAAGATGCACGTAACATGAGATCTGCATCGAACAATGAGTCAATGAAAAATTTGCCGACGTCATAAAGTGATCTGCCTTTGAAACCCGGGAAGCTGTGTTTCTTTAACCAACGTTTGGCAGGTTGGAGCCTAAACAAAATCTTGGTTCTATATTTTTCTAGGCTAGAGATAGGTAAATATTTTAAGCAAATATAGCCCATACAATCGCATGACTATATATCAGTATATTAACAAGAATTTCACATGGTATTGCTCTTGATACGTAATACTTTTGCGGCAAATTAGTAATCGAAATGAACAAGGTACATAATTTCTCAGCGGGCCCAGCAATACTGCCTCAAGAGGCTATTGAAGCAGGAAAAGATGCATTATCAAATTTTGCAAATACAGGCCTTTCAATTTTAGAAGTGTCGCATCGAAGCAAAGAATATGTTGCTGTGATGGATGAAGCAAGGGCTTTGGTGAAGAAACTTTGGAACTTAAATGACGATTATGAGGTGATGTATCTTCATGGAGGTGCAAGTACACAATTCTTGATGGTAGCATACAACTTGCTCAATACCAAGGCATGTTACATTGATACTGGTGTATGGTCAAGTAAATCGATCAAAGAAGCAGGATTGTTTGGTGATGTCGACATCATAGCCTCAGGAAAAGATAAAAACTATACATACATCCCAAAGGACTACACTATTCCTGCAGATGCTGACTATCTGCACGTTACAAGTAACAATACCATCTACGGAAGTCAAATGCATAACTTCCCAGAGACCTCATTGCCACTTGTTTGCGATATGAGTTCTGATATCTTTAGTCGTAAAATTGATGCAAATAAATTTGACATCATGTATGCTGGTGCTCAGAAAAATTTAGGTCCAGCTGGTGCTACTTTGGTAGTCGTAAAGAAGGATGTGTTGGGTAATGTGTCGCGTCAAATACCATCGATGATGGATTACAAGATCCACATGTCTAAAGGGTCTATGTTTAATACCCCACCTGCTTTTCCAGTATATGTGGTTTTGCAGACCCTAAAATGGATTGAGAAAACTGGAATTGAAGCCATAGAAAGTCGAAACAGAGCGAAGGCAGAATTGTTATATAATGAAATTGACAACAACGACAGCTTTGTAGGAACTGTTGCCAAAGAAGATAGAAGCAATATGAACGCAACTTTCTTGTTAAACGACGACAGCCAAAACGAGGCATTTTTAAGTGCATGCCAAGAGGCCAACATTAACGGCATTAAAGGACACAGGTCAGTTGGTGGTTTTAGAGCAAGTATGTATAACGCATTAGAGTTAGATAGTGTTCAAACATTGGTTAACGTGATGCAAACATTTAAATAATGAAAAAAATATTAGTCAACGATGGTATCCATCCAAGAGGAAAGGAACTGTTAGAACAAGCTGGTTTTGAGGTTGATACCAACACAATCCCGCAGGATGAGTTAATGTCCAAGCTAAATGCGTACGACGCTATTTTGGTTCGAAGTGCGACCAAAGTACGTGCAGATCTCATTGATGCATGTCCGAATCTTAAATTGATCGGTAGAGGTGGTGTTGGACTTGACAATATTGATGTAGCCTATGCCAAAGAAAAAGGCATTGAAGTAATTAATACACCAGCAGCTTCTTCAAACAGTGTTGCCGAGCTGGTATTTGCTCATTTATTGGCGTCTATTCGCTTTTTGAATAAAACCAACCGAGAAATGGCAGACACGTCATTTGGACGCTTTAAAGAACTAAAAAAAGAAACGTCAAAAGGGCAGGAGCTTTTTGGCAAAACCATCGGCATCGTTGGCTTTGGTCGAATTGGTCGTGAGACGGCAAGAATTGCTATCGGTGCAGGAATGAATGTATTGGCACACGATCCTTTCATAAGTGATAAGTCTATGCCAGTTGAATTGAAATTACACGCCAACTTTAATACAGCAAATGTCACCATAGACGTGCCATTGGTTGAAAAAGACGTGTTGTTAAAGGGTAGCGATTTTATATCGTTACACATTCCTGGTGGAGGAGAAACCGCAATTGGAGAAAAAGAATTTGATCTGATGAAAGACGGTGCAGTGTTGATTAACTGTGCTAGAGGAGGAGTGGTTGATGAAGTGGCTATGCACGATGCGTTGAAGTCAGGTAAAATCACAGCAGCTGGGGTAGATGTTTTTGAAACAGAGCCTCCTGTGAAAATGGATTTCTTTACCAGAGACGATGTTTCGCTAAGTCCACATATCGGCGCTTCTACGTCTGAAGCACAACAGCGAATCGGAGAAGAGCTGGCTAGTAAAATTATAAACTTCTTTCAGTAAGCGTGCCAATCCTTAAACCGTTTAATGCAATTCAGGCCAAGCCTGAGTACATTCAACAAGTCACCTCCAATTCTGCGAATTATAGTTCGGAAGAAGAATTGGCCAAAGAAATGTTCGCCAACGACTTGTCGTTCTTACACGTTACTAAAAACCACATGATATCGTCAGATATCTCACGTGAAAGTGACGTTGTGTACGATAATGCCAAAGCGTATTTTGACCATTTGTTTGATAATGAGTTAGTTGACAGATTTAAGGACGAAATATTTTTCGTATACAGGCAAACCCACAACGATATATCCCATACAGGAATTATAGGTCTTTGTGATATTCTGGACTACCAAAACGGAAAGATTCTAAAACATGAACACACCCGTCCGGCTACTGAACGATTTATCGAAAACTTAGTTGAAGAAACCAATATTATTGGTGAGCCCTTGTTGCTGAGCCATCACCACAAACAGTCGTTAGAGGACTTGTTGCGGTGGGTGATACAAGGCGAAAGCGATGTAACCTTTACGAAAAACGGTAAAACACATCAGATATGGGTGGTTCAAGACAACGACATTATCGAATCCATACAAAACGAAGTAGCGGAAATCGGATCATTTTATATCATGGATGGTCATCATCGAGCGGCTAGCGTGTCAAACCTGTATCTCGAAAACGAGGATACCAGTAAAAGGTACTGCATGACCTACCTGTTAGATTGCAACCAACTTAAGATCAATCCTTTTCATAGAATTGTGCGTTCAGGAGATTTACCCTTAGAGGCTGTGCTCAATGCGCTGAACCAATCGTTTTGGGTAGACGAGATGCCTGATTATGCGGTTAGACCTGAAGAAAGTGGCGAGTTTGTGTTGAAGTGTAGTGCTGGCACATTCAGATTAAAACTGAAGAATTTGGTCGAGTTGTTAGACGTACAGGAGTTTGAAAATAAGGTGCTGTCAGCAATATTTGGTATTGTGGATTCTAGGTTAGATGACAGAATTGAGTTTATCAGCACAGACGAGGAGTTGACAGAGGCGGTTGTTCAAACGCAGAACCCAGACACGTACTTATTTCTACTACATCCTTGTAATTTCGAAGATGTGGCACTAATCTCTGACAATGGCGAATATATGCCACCAAAAAGCACTTTTGTTGAGCCAAAGTGCGACGCGGGGTTATTCATGCAACGCTATGGCGTAGCGAACGATTAAGCGATTACTTGCTTAGATTCAACTTGTTTTCTGTAGAAGGCGTATAATCCAAATACCACGCCTGAAAATACAACGTTAGATACAAGCGTCATCTTGTAAAACGGAATGCCGGCCATGTAACATGCCCATAAACCCGCAATATTCTTAGGGTAAAAAGAGAAAGTTGGGTCTGCCCAAACGGCAAAATTTGTAACTAGAAAGAAAACGATTGAGGACAATACAGAACCGCCAAGTACCGTCTTCATTTTTGGTGTATTTCCGATTAACTTTTTCCCAATAAACACTGCAGCTACGAAAGAAAGGTAAACTGCTATGAAAGTAGGGCTGAAGAGGTGTGCGCCAAATTCAGGCGCAAACGAAGCAATAATAAGATCGCCAATGAATAAAGCCACTAGAGGAATCAAATAACGCAAATACTTAGAAGATAACATCGCACCTCCAAATAATGCAGCTGCACCGATTGGTTCTAGGTTAGGTACTGTTATGGCAAGTCGACTTAGACTTAACAACAAAATTATGGCGGATATTTCTCCAATTCTTCTCATTTCTTTCTGTTTTGTGCAAATATAATATGCCATTCTGTGTCCTTGCACTTATTAACGAAGAGAATATTAACAATTGTTTTTTGTGACAGCATAATGCATTGATAATCAGTAATTAAATAGTATTTTATTGAAGCGCAATAGAGCCCCACAAATAGTTGCGAGACGCATATAATTTACATTTGTAAATACACCGAACAGTTTACATTTGTAAAATAAATTAACATTTGTAAAAATGGATGCAATCAACATACGTGTAGTTCAATTTTTAGCGCAAACAGGTAAGACGAAATCTGAGTTTGCTAATCAGCTTGGAATATCCCCTGCAGTACTGAGTCATATATCCAGTGGTCGGAATAAGGTGGGCTTAGATCTAGTACAAAAGATTGCGGTACATTATCCCACATTGTCTATTCAGTGGTTGGTTTCTGGGGTAGGCGAAATGTTTGAAATTGAAAATAAGTCAAATACAGCGCTAATTGCTCAAGAAATGAAAGCGCTTAAAAAAGAACTGAATGAAATGTTTAATAGAATGACTGTCTACAAGCGCAACTTTGAACACATTATGCGTTTGCTGGAAGATTAACCCGCTTATTGATTAGATAAACCCCTGCCAGTATTAAAAGCATGCCAACCCACTGAATCCATACAACTTGCTCTCCGTCAAGAAGGCCCAAGAATACCGCTACAAACGGAATGAAATACGTTGTTGAGCTGGCAAATACAGGCCCAGATGTTTGAACAAGTCTATTAAACATAATTAGGCTGAGTGACGTGCCGAATATGGCGAGGGCCGTAACAGCACTAAATGATTTGTAGATCTGTTGTGTAGGGTAGACTGCAATATTCGACCAATCCGTGAATCCCATTATAATCATGGCAACAATAGATATCATAAATAAAGGCGTTGTCGCAATCACAAATGCATTGTATTTGGCTAATTTATTTTTAATCAGGTTGATGTTTGCACCATACAATACCGTAGCCAATACAACCATCAATACATATTGAATCTGGGTTGATCCAAAAGAGACAGAACCATCACCTGTTTGGAACATTTTACCTACTATGATGGCTATAGCACCTATAAATCCTATAAAAACACCGATATATTTATTTTTAGAAAGTGCGAGTTTGGTGAAAATTACGGCAATCAATACAGTGAAAATAGGCGTCATTGCATTAAGGATACCCGCCAAAGAACTATTGATGTGTTGCTGTGCTGTCGCAAATAGAAAAGCAGGAATAGCGCTGCCCATTAACCCTGCGAGTAAGACATACTTTCTATCTTTGACCTCAATTTTTTTGAAGTGCTTAAAGACAAACGGAAAAAAAACAAATCCGCATACAGAAATTCTGAATGCTGCCATTTGAATTGAGGTCAAAACCTTTAGTCCTTCTTTCATTAACATGAACGAACTTCCCCATATAATAGCCAAGGTGGCTAACAGAAGATAAGGCAGCCAAGATTTGTGTTGATTCATTGTTTAAAACGTCGGGAAAAGTAAACCCTTAAATTGGCTTCTTAGCAGAGTGTTAGCAATATTTTTGTAAACGAAATATGAACGTATTAATATTAGGATCAGGAGGGCGAGAACATGTCCTTGCTTGGAAAACGGCACAAAGTTCGGTTGTTCAAAATTTGTTTGTAGCCCCAGGAAACGCGGGTACAGCTCAAGTGGCAACGAATGTTGACCTTTCAGTCATGGATTTTGAGTCGATTGCTTCATTTTGTAAATCAAATGCTATCGATGTGTTGATTCCTGGTAGTGAAGATCCATTGGTAGCCGGTATTGCAGATTTTATTGAAGCTCAGGATGGGTTAGATGTGTTTGTGTTGGGCCCCAATAAGTCAGCCGCTCAATTAGAGGGGAGCAAAGACTACGCGAAAGCGTTTATGATAGAGAATGACATTCCAACGGCGCAATACGAAACCTTTAGTTCAGAAACCATACAAGAGGCAAAGGCCTATTTGCGAACTAAACAAGCGCCATACGTATTAAAAGCGGATGGCTTGGCAGCTGGCAAGGGAGTAGTTATCTCTGAATCGCTTGAACATGCAGATGCAACTTTGGATGACATGTTATTAGATAAGAAGTTCGGTGACGCAAGCAGCCAGGTGGTTATTGAGGATTTTTTAACTGGAGTCGAGTTTTCAATTTTTGCGTTGAGCGATGGCGAGAACTATATCATACTGCCTGAAGCAAAAGATTACAAGAGAATAGGAGAGCAAGACACGGGGTTGAATACTGGCGGTATGGGTGCCGTTAGTCCTGTACCATTTATGACAGCGGATTATTTGGACCAAGTGGAAAAAGAGATTATTACACCAACATTTGACGGTTTGAAAAAACGCAACATGCCATTTGTTGGGTTTGTATTTTTCGGTTTGATCAATGATAATGGCAGTCCTAAGGTGATCGAATACAATGTGAGAATGGGAGACCCAGAGACCGAAGTAGTATTCCCGCGCATAATAAATGATTTTGGTGAAATCTTAAAATTAGCCGCCAATAAACGGCTAAACGAAGTTAATGTACAAGTCGATGACAGGGTGTGCACCACTGTTTTTGCGGTAAGTGGAGGGTATCCAGAATCGTACAGTAAAGGTGTGAAAATTGAATTTAGACCAAGGGAAGCCAACGATACAATCGTATTTCATGCAGGTACCAAAAATGAAAATAATGACATATTGACAAATGGTGGACGTGTGATTGCTGTCAGTGCATATGGTGAATCCATCCAATCGGCGCTAGCAAAAAGTTACGATGGTATTGGGCATATTGCTTTTGATAAGATGTATTATCGTAAAGATATTGGTCAAGATCTGTTAACACTTTCAAAATGAGTATCTTAAAAAAACTACTTTCCTATATTCTGCTAAAAAAGGACACAGAATTTCCGGATAACAAATATTTAAAGGCAATGCACAGAATCAATAAGATTTCAATTTTTGTCTTCATTATCGGCTTAGTCATCATCTATTTTAAGGTGTTTAGATAATTTGGAATGCAATTTGAAGTTCTTTAAGTAAAAAACATATGGGATTACAAGGTGCATATATAATTGGTATACTGATCGCATTGGTAGGCGGAATCGTGCAGGCACGTCTTCGTTCCAAATTCAAAAAGTACAGTCAAACACCCATCAGGTCTAATTTAAGCGGTAAAGAGATTGCCGAAAAAATGCTTCACGAAAATGGTATTTACGATGTACAGGTTATTTCTGTAGCTGGTAAGTTGACAGATCATTACAACCCGATAGAACGTACTGTAAACTTATCTGAAGCTGTCTATAATGAAAGAAATGCGGCAGCTGCCGCAGTCGCTGCACACGAGTGTGGCCATGCCGTTCAGCATGCCAAGCAGTATGCATGGTTAATGATGAGGAGCCGCTTAGTACCAGCAGTACAACGGACAGGTATGATTGTTCAAATCGCATTGATTGGAGGAATCTTACTTATTAACAGATTTCCATTTTTGTTGATGTTGGGTATAGGTTTGTTTGCGCTAACTACTCTGTTTACAGTGATAACCTTACCGGTAGAGTTTGATGCAAGCAAAAGAGCACTGCAATGGATGCGATCTAGTAATGTTGTGAGTTCTGAAGAGCTTGACGATTCTAAAGATGCGTTAAAATGGGCTGCTATGACTTATGTGGTAGCGGCAATTGGATCAATTGCCACCTTACTTTATTATGTGTCGTATTACTTAAATCGACGCTAACCTATGCTAAAAAAACGGCTGTTTTATACGTTGGCTTTAGTGGCTTGCTATGCGCAAGGCTATAGTCAGACAGACATTCATGTTAAACTCACTGATCGTATGCAAGATGATAAGATTGCAAAGAGTTTAGCCATTTTACCTGTATACAAGTACGAATCTTCACATATTGAACCGTTTACCTTATTTGGTATTGATGAAGACGAAAAAGAGGCACAGCCGCCGCTAATTATAAAGAAACTTCCAGACATGCATGGTATGCGTGACACTGGATACACCTACATATATTTTTCAGGTGCGAATAATGACGTAAATCAAGGCTATTGCCTGACGTTAATTGGAAACTTTAAGCGGTCTAGAAGTACCGTTTACTTTTTTGTAGACCATAATAACAATCTTGACTTTTCGGACGACGGATCTCCAGATAGTTTAACCTATATGCAAGAAGATTTTGTTCTGAAATTGTCAAATCAGACCAATTCTGCTGCCCAGCATCATATTAAACTCAGTAGGATTAAATATGGCAAAAACTATGCGTACAAAAAGCTGTTAACCGAACACTTTAAAAAGCATAGTGGCAAGAAGGTGTTTGTCAATATCAATTACTGTTATCGCGAACAAAGGCTCAACACCTTGGGTGGCGTATTCCGTTCTGGTACAGACAGCTTTACCCTGGCCGTGAAGGACATGAATAACGATGGAATATTTAACGAGTCGTGCATGGACAAGTTTTATGTAGGCGGTGTTGGAGAGCAGATTCATACAGAAGAGATGGCGTTGATTTTGCCTGAAATAAGCGATGTCTATTTTGAATGGAATAAGAAACGTTATCGATTGAAGTCTGTTGACCCGACTGGCAGTGATATCACTTTTGAAGAAATTAATAACCCCATTCTTACAAAGCAATTGGAGGTTGGTAAGCGATTACCAGAATTCAGTTTTATCAATATCGAAAATCAAAAAGAAGAGATAAAGAAGTACAAAAAGAAACCGACATATATCTTTTTTTGGGATGAAGAAACACTGTCTGATGAAGACACTATGTATCTGCGGAAGCTGCATGAAGAGTACCACGATCAGTTGAATATCATTACCCTAAACTACGGGGACAATCAACGAAATGTGAGAAAGTACCATTACTACAGTCAAATCAAATGGCCGATTGCTTTTGCCAGCTATCAAATTGGTAAGTTGTTTTACCTTGAAAGTTTAAATAGGGGGTATCTGACCCTCAAGAAGCTCAAGTTATCTGACGATGATATTAGCCCCCACAAGGTCTATAAGTCCATGCAGCAATAGACAACAGCTGTGCGTGTCTATTGAGTCTCAGTCCATCATAACAGTTCAAATAATCTGTATCCGATAACTTAAATTTTCCAAATAGACGTCGTTGCCCTATTTTTACGGAAATTAAGAATATGAGTGAGTTTCCGTGGTTAAAAAGCTACCCAAGCTTTGTTAAGCCAAATGTGAATTTGGATGGTTACAATAGTATTGTCGATATCTACGAAGAAGGACTGGTCAAGTATACCAGCAGAGTAGCCTATAAAAATATGGATGTCGAAATGACGTTCGACGAATTAGGTGAACATGTAAATGCTTTTACTTGGTATTTGCAGAATAAAACAAACCTAAAAAAAGGTGATCGAATTGCTCTTCAGATGCCTAACCTACTCCAGTTTCCAGTAGCGATTTTTGCTTGTTTAAAAGCAGGTTTGGTCTTGGTGAATACCAATCCGTTGTATACCGCTGAAGAAATGAGGCACCAATACAAGGATTCGGGAGCTAAAGCCATCGTAATTCTTGAGAATTTTGCTTGTAATCTGGAAAAGATAATTGGAGACACTGAGATAGAAACGGTGATCACCACGACTATCGGAGACATGCTCGGTGGCCTTAAAGGTAGTATTACCAATTTTGTTGTACGCAAAATCAAAAAAATGGTTCCTCCTTTTAATCTGCCTGACGCAATTCCATTTAAAAACTGTTTGGCTGAAGGAAAAGGAAAGGTGCCAACAGAAGTACCCTTGACGCAAGAAGACCTTGCCTTTTTGCAATATACCGGAGGTACAACTGGTGTTTCTAAAGGTGCGATGCTGACACATGGAAACCTTTGTGCCAATGTTCAACAAGTTGAAGCATGGATTGACGACTTGTTTGTAGAAGGAACAGAAACGATAATTACTGCTTTACCACTTTATCACATATTTGCGCTAACAGCCAACTGCATTGTGTTTTATAGGTATGGAACGACAAATGTGTTGGTAACAAATCCAAGAGACATGAAAGCGTTTTGTAAGGATTTGAAGAAAAATCCTTTTAGCGTTATTACGGGAGTAAACACGTTATTTAATGGCCTATTAAATCAAGAAAGTTTTAGAAATTTAGATTTCAGCAAGCTTAAATTGGCTCTAGGAGGCGGAATGGCTGTGCAGGATGTAGTTGCCGACCGCTGGGAAAATGTTACAAATACGCCATTATTAGAAGCATATGGTTTGTCTGAAACCAGTCCGGCAGCCACTATAAATCCAGTGGATGGTTCGCATCAGCGCGGCACTATTGGTTTACCAATGCCCAATACGGATATAAAAATATTTGACGACGACTTGAATGAAGTTCCACAAGGACAACCAGGAGAGATTGGGGTCAAAGGGCCTCAAGTAATGAGCGGGTATTGGATGAAAGAAGAAGAAACAGCAAAGTGCTTTCACGGGGATTATTTCTTAACTGGCGACATCGGTATAATGATGGAAGATGGATTCTTCAAGATAGTGGATCGTAAAAAAGAAATGATAAACGTTTCTGGGTTTAATGTATATCCAAATGACGTGGAGAAAGCTATTTCAGAGCACGACAAAGTGCTAGAAGTAGGTGTACGCGGAGAGAAGACAAAAAGCGGATCTGAAATTGTTAAAGCCTTTATCGTCAAAAAAGATGAATCCCTTACTGCAGAAGAGGTAATATCCTTTTGTCATGAGAAGTTGACCAATTATAAGGTGCCAAAAGAAGTTGTGTTCAGAGACGAATTGCCAAAATCTAACGTTGGTAAGATATTAAGAAGACTTCTAAAATAGTTGTGCGACGCGTTTGGTCTGGCATTATAGCCTTCATTCTAATTGGATTGTTGGCCACTGTATTGGTACTTAAATACAAATACAATCTTGAATATAATGCGATTACGGTTCAGAAAACTGTAGTAGAAAAAACGTTTATCAACTACAAAGACGACGTAATCAAGGCTTCAGACAAGTACGATTTGTCTCCGTCGTATCTGCTCGCATTAATTGTTTTGGAATCGTCTGGTCGCAAAATTGTTCCTCAGCGATATGAAAACCACATGTTCTTAAAACTCGATGCTGTTGCACGAGGGAAACAAAAGTCACTAGAAACAGTCAAAGCAGATCATTTGATCGGTATGACCGACGGAGACCTGCAGAAACTGGCCAGCAGTTGGGGACCATTTCAAATAATGGGATACAAGTGTTATGAAATTAGTGTAGACGTGGATGCGCTGCAAGGTAAAAAAGCGGTAGAGAATGGCGCGAAGTGGATTAACAAAAACTATGGAGATTATCTAAGAAAAGGTTTGTACAAAGACGCCTTCCATATTCATAATACAGGCAAACCCTATCCTAGGGTTGGAAGTCCTAAAACGTATCACAAGTCATACGTGCCAAAAGGTCTCAAATACATTGAAGAGTTTGAAGAGATGCTTAATAATGAAAGTTAATATGGCAAAACTGAAAGCACGTTTAAACGTTATATCTTCAATGAGTTACGGTATATCACAAGTAAATAGATCGATATGGCTAGTTGCCTTGTGTGCTAGTATGTCACTTTCAACGAAGGCGCAAACCTGTGATGGCTATTTGGGTGAAAACTTATATGCCGCAGGAGACTTTGGCTCTGGAAGCGACAACATTGTTCAAACAGACCCAAACATTGCGCCTGGCTATACCTATACCACAAACCCGCCTCCGCCTGACGGCACGTATATCATCACAAATGATTTACAGAAATGGGCAAACAGTTACGACTGGTTAAAGATTCAAGACAATAGTTCGGATCCGAATGGATATATGATTGTGGTAAACGCCAGTTATGACCCAGGTTTGTTTTTTATCCAAGAGGTTACTGGGCTTTGTGAAAACACCATTTATGAGTTTTCGGCTGATATATTCAATGTCATACCACCAGGAAGTAATTATATCAAACCGAAAATCAAATTCCTTATTAACAATACAGAACGATTTAATACAGGAGATATACCTGAAGATGGTAAATGGCATTCTTATGGTTTTACGTTTTCAACGGCTCCGGGCCAAACATCCGTCATTTTGAAAATGGAGAACAATGCTCCGGGTGGAATAGGAAATGATTTAGCCATCGATAATATTTCATTTCGTCCTTGTGGTCCAAAAGCATCGATACTGCCAAAAGGTGCAACGAAGCTGTGTTCAGAAGGCTTTGTGCCTTTCAAATTGGAGGCGGAGTTAATTGGAGAACAATACGAAACACCATTTATCCAATGGCAAAAAAGTACAAACAGAGGGTTTAGTTGGACGGATATTCCGGATTCTATAGGTCCAACGTTTCACCATAACAATAACAAACGAGGCTTTTATTACTATCGTTACATTGTTGGGAACTCCGAATCGCATGTACGCAACTCTAAATGCAGGGTAACGTCTAACAGCAAGGTGGTTGAAATTCTACCAACCTTTTACAGTAAAGCCGACACAATATGTAAAGGGGTAAACTATGCTTTCGGCGGACAGAATTTAACAGAGTCAGGTACCTATATAGATAGTTTTATTTCTGCCTATGGCTGCGATAGCGTGGTTCTACTTGAGCTATATGTAGACGTTGATAGAAATGTCAGAGCTACTTTTAACGTCCGCAATCCATCATGTGATTACCTAAATGACGGTAGTATTGATACCGCATCGGTGGTTAACGCCAATTGGCCAGCGAAATACTTTGTTGACAACGTTTTGCAAAATTCGACTGATGTGACTGCATTGTCTGCGGGATCTTACCTATACACCATAATAGATCGAAATGGCTGCCGTTTTGATACCACATTGGTACTAACAAAGCCCGAACCTTTTACGGTAGATATTCTACCGGATTGGGATGTTAAATTGGGTGAAAATGTGGAAATTGAGACCATGCACAATTATCCTATTGCGCTTTATTCGTGGAATCCTTCGGAAGATATTTCGTGTTCAGTGGATTGTAATCCGCTGATTTTCTTTCCCTCTAGATCCATGAAATTACAGTTAACGGCAACTTCGAACAAGGGCTGTGTTGATACAGGTTCTGTTAATATTACAGTTGAGGTTGTGCGTTCATTGTATATCCCTACAGCTTTTAGCCCCAACAATGATGGTTCAAACGATTTCTTTATTCCGAATACAGTATATCCTCAAGTTAAGCAATTTGATTACCTAGCCGTCTATAACCGGTGGGGACAGGTGGTGTACGAAGTAAAAAATGCGGACCCCTTGCAAATTGGTGACGGTTGGGCGGCCGAAAACGCAGCGCCTGGGGTTTATGTTTATTTGTTGCAAGCTCGGTATTTAGACGACGTGGTACTGAATTATAGAGGTACGCTTCACGTCATTAAATAATGACGACCATCGTTTAAAAATTCGTATACTTGTTTGATAAGATCGATAGCAATATGTCAACTATTCAAAAATCCACTTTTACGTTTCTGAAAGATATCGCGAAAAACAACCATAAAGATTGGTTTGATGAAAACAAACCAAGATACCTAGATGCCAAAGCCAACATGGAAAGCTTTATGGATGCTGTACAAGATCGACTTAACCAAACGGATGTTATATCAGGATATAAAGTGTATAGAATATATCGTGATGTTAGATTTTCGAAAGACAAAACACCTTACAAAACGTACTTGCATGCTTATTTAAAACGAGAAGGCCCGTCTAGAAGGGGAGGTTATTGGGTTGGCATAGAGCCAGGGAATACTCATATTGGTGGTGGTTTCTATGGACCGGAAAAAGACGACCTACTGCGTATTCGAAAAGAAATTGAGGCAGACGGAAAATCGATGTACGATATAATCAATAGTCCCAATTTTAAAAAGCACTTTGGCTCCTTGAAAGGAGATGGATTAAAAACAGCTCCCAAAGGCTTCGACAAAAAACATCCGTATATAGATTTACTGCGTAAAAAACAGTTTTATGCTATGGAGTCGTTTACAGATTCAGACGTTACAAGTGCTCAATTTGCGGATAAGGTGGTTGATACACTGCAGGCTATTCGTCCATTTTTTGACTATATGAGCGATGTGTTGACTACAGATTTGAATGGGAGATCGCTGGTCTAATTGACAGCTTGTGATTTTTCTAAGTTGAGGCCTTTGCCAACTATCAATTAGAAATGTAAAATTCTGAATGTAAAAGTGACTGCTGCGTCAATCAGTCTTAATTCAACAAGTCTTGAATCAAAAAATCCTGCTTCATTCAAAAAACGCAGCTTTCGCCATTACTTTCGTCGATTCAACTCATCCCTTATGGACGCTGCTTTCGCGTAATCCTCTTCCTGAAGTGCCTCGGTTAATAGTGTTTCTAAGTCGTCAATTTCGAGACCAGAATAATCGGTGTTTTCAGAGATTTCTTGCATAAAGTCGTCGATCTCGTCAGGTCTTCCTGGTATGTCTTCGTCGCCATCTTCATTATCTTGTGTAATGCCGGCAGCGGTAATAATCTCAGAATTTGTGTAAATAGGACATTCGAACCGAACCGCTAAAGCAATTGCGTCACTTGTGCGTGCGTCAATTTCAACTTCTTCATCTTCACGAATGCATTTTATCTTAGAATAAAATACGCCTTCAACAAGGTTGCAGATGTAAATTTCTATAACATCGATGTGGAAATCATCAGCGAAACTTTTGAATAAATCGTGTGTTAGTGGTCGCTGCGGACGAATGTTTTCGAGCACTAGAGCAATAGCTTGAGCTTCAAAAGCGCCAATAACGACTGGAATTCTGCGTTCTCCATTGACTTCTCCTAATATCAATGTATAGGAGGTGTTTTTGGATGTATGGCCAGAAGCCAATCCTGCTATTTCCAGTTCGATTTTGTCCATGCTAACCCGCTTTTAATTCTTTAGCTCTAGCGATTAACTTTGGTATTACTTCAAAAGCATCTCCAACAATACCATAATCTGCTGCTTTGAAAAATGGAGCCTCAGGATCTGTATTGATAACACATATTACCTTGCTGCTACTTACACCAGCTAAGTGTTGAATTGCACCAGATATTCCAGCGGCAATGTATAGATTTGGTTTAATGGTGATTCCAGTTTGACCAACGTGTTCGCTGTGTGGTCTCCAGTCCATGTCGCTAACTGGTTTTGAGCATGCTGTTGCAGCGCCAAGTACGTCCGCCAATTCTTCAACCATGACCCAATTTTCTGGACCTTTTAGGCCTCTTCCTGCCGAAACGACCAACTCTGCTTCAGTCAAAGGAATTTTTCCTTGAATCTTATCAACGCTAACAGACTTTGTTTTTATAGAACTAACAGCATCTATCGATACTTCAGTTACGTCAGCGTGGTAGTCAAATGCTTTTACCTCATATGAATTTGGAACAATGCTAATGACTTTCTTTTCGCTATTTACCGTAACGCTTGTAAATGCTTTATTGGAAAAACATGTTTTTCTGACACTATATCCCGAATCTGTTGATACCATAGCAACAACACCTGTTGTTAGCGCAGCATTTAGCTTAACGGCTAATTTAGGAGCTATGCTTTTTCCTGTGTACGAACCGGAAACGATTATGGTAATTGCGTTCTGCGAATTGGCTACTTCGTGAATTGCGTGACTATATCCTTCTGGTGTAAACGTTTCTAATCCAGCACCACTCAACGCAAAAGCAGACTGTGCACCAAATTTACCTAAATTGCTTAAGGCATCAGGGGATCCAACACCTATGGCACCACAAGTATCGTTGGTTTTATCGGCTAAATCAGCGCCGTATGTTAGCGCCTCTTGTGACGACTTCTTTATTGCGCCATTTTCTATCTCTACAAAAACTAAAATCATTCTATATCAATTTTTTCTCTGATCTTAACAAATCAATTAACTCCTCTGCATTTGCAGCATCAATAAGCTTGACGCCTTCTTTGGCTGGTGGTAATTCGTAACCAACATAATCGGTTTTCGTATAATCGCCAGCAGGTGCAATTACTTCAAGCGGTTTTGTTCTTGCCTGCATAATTCCTCGCATGTTAGGAATTCTTGGTTCGCACAACTCTTTTTGAGCAGATAATACACAAGGTAAGCTGGCAGATACCGTTTCTCTACCGCCATCTATATCTCTAATTGCAGTTACCGAGTCCCCCTCAACTTCTATAGAAGTAACTACGTTAACCAAGCTCATGTCCATCAGTTCAGAAAGTAAACCAGCTACCTGACCGCCGTTGTAATCAATAGACTCGCGTCCTGTCAGAATCAAATCAAATGATTGACCTTCTATGGCTTGTTTAATAGATTGTGCCACATGCATACCGTCTTTTGCTGCAGTATCTATTCTAATGGCTTTATGGGCGCCTATAGCTAAGGCTTTACGTATGACAGGGTCGATACTAGCTTCACCTACAGAAATGACAGTTACCTCTCCACCTTTTGCTTCCGTAATTTCTAAAGCTTTGGTTAAGGCTAGTTCGTCATATGGGTTGATGATAAACTGAACACCATCTGTATTAAATTTGGTGTCGTTATCGGTAAATGTAATTTTGGTTGTGGTGTCCGGTACGGCACTCAAACAAACTAATATATTCATGTAAAATAATTATTCCGTTACGTGAAAAAAGTGGAGCAAAATTAAGGAAATTTGCCATTTATAATTGGGAATGAATAGAATAAAACAGTTAGAGGATTTTTTAAAAAATGAACCGCACGATAGCTTCCTAAACTATGCGTTAGCGATTGAGTATGTTGGGCAAGAAGATTTTGAAAAAGCAAAGGATTTATTAACCCAATTAATGGCCAGAGATCCTGATTATACGGCAACCTATTATCATTTAGGTAAGTTGTTTCAAAAGGAAGGGGACAAGGATAAGGCAGAAGAAATATATACAGAAGGAATACGACTCACTCGACTTAAGAGAGAGCAGCATAAATTGGCCGAATTGCAAACGGCATTAAATAACATGTTATTTGACGATGATGAATAAAAACTTTGTGTGTTTAAATCCTGATTATAAAAAGGATATTGAAGAAAAACTTCAAAGACAGTTCTTTATGAAACATATCGGTTTCGATTTAGATTCAATTGAACTTGGCAAAGTTGTCGGAAGTGTAAAGGTGGAGGAAGCACATCTGCAGCAAAACTATTTTGTACATGGCGGGGTTATGGCTACTGCTTCAGACATCGTAATGGGTTTTGCAGCCTATTCATTGGTGCCCAAACACTTTGGTGTTGTGACAACCGATTTAAATATTTCTTTCTTAAATCCAGGAATAGGAGATACGCTAGTGGCAGAAGGCACCGTAACCAAAGTAGGTTCACAGTTAATCTTTTGTGAAGCCAATATTTATGTGGAGCAAAATGGAAATCGAATCCACACCAATAGAGCCACTTCCACAATGTTTAAGGTAGATTTAAAAGCAATGAAAAAGGTAAATGGCTAGTAATCAGTACGGTTTTATCGTTAAACACTAAAACTCAATCGGCATCGTTGGTTTATTTAGTTGGTGCTTGCACTACTTTCGCTTACCCTATTAGGCCAATTGATTGAAAGAAAGCTTTAAACAGTATTATTTCTTGTATTTCGACGACCTCTGTCGATTTGCTAATTTCTATACCTCAGATATGCACGTCGCTCAAGACGCTGTACAACAGGTATTTATGGGTTTATGGGAAGCACAAACCGATTTCAGGCAGATTAATAACGTTAAATCTTATTTACTTAAATCAGTAAAAAATCAGGTCTTGAACGACCAAAGAAAGTCTGATGTATTAAAACGTTTGGAACATGAGGATGTAGCAAATGCATTCAATGCCGATGACCAGCTGGTAGGTAAGGAACTACAAGAGCGTATTGAGATCCTTATTAAAGCGCTACCCCCAAAAAGACAATACATATTTAGACTGAGCAGGCATGAGGATAAGTCACATAAAGAAATAGCAGCGCTTATGGAGATTGCACCCAAAACGGTGGAAAATCAGATAGGAAAGGCGATAAAGTTTTTACGTGAAAATATTTATAAGGCTGATAATTAGCACTTTAAAAATATTATGTGAAAAAGAGTGGGGGATGAGGTTGTTTTATGTGTCATGTATACATAATCCGGAATTATGAATTATTTACAAGGGAATACCTTGTTGAGGTATTTACTCAATCAGTGTAGCGCTGAGGAAACTCAAGAGCTTACAAACTGGCTTGATGAAAGTCAACAAAACAGAAACACATTGAACTATCTGCGCATGCGCGTTAATTTAATGTCTACTTAAAATATGAAACACGAACAATTGATTTACGGTTATTTAATGCAGAGCTTGACTCCAAAAGAGGAAGAGACTTTTGTTGCATTAATGGCTGATGATAAATCTTTTGCTCAGGCATACGAACAAGCGCAACAAGTATGGGACGCTTCTAGCCATGCCGCATTTCCTTCGGATGTGACTTTTGATACCGCTAAGGGTTGGGATGCAATTGCTCAAACCGAACAGCCTGTTAAGATACAGCCGTTGAAAAGAATTTATTTTAAGTCGTTTTACAGGGTTGCTGCTGTTGTGCTACTCGTTTTGTCGGCTACTTTTATTGTTAAAACAATTTCACAAGATGACTTTACGTCTGGTAAAATTGTGGAAACAGTAGATAATTCAAAACTCTATGGTTTGACCGACGGGTCTCACGTCTACATTGATAATCAATCAAAACTAAATATAGATAAACATTATAACCGTTCAAGTCGTAAAATGCGGTTAAATGGAAAAGCCTTTTTTGTCGTAAAACCGGATAAAGACAGGGTTTTTGAGGTGGTTACAAACCACCTCACAGCCACTGTTAAAGGAACTACTTTTCTTATTAGAACAGATGACCACTCTTCCTCAGTCGGTGTAAACACCGGTATAGTTGAAGTGCATGTTGGCAATCAGACTGTAACATTAACAGCAGGAGATCAAATTGATTTTACTGCAGAAAATGGCGGAGTGGTCACACGTTCTTTGTTAGATTCAGAGAACCTGAAATCTTTCAAACAAAAGGTGCTGAATTATTATGACACTCCTTTGAAAGTAATTCTTGAAGACCTAAAAGAGAGTACAGGTTTAGTCGTTAAAGCACCAAAATCTATTGAAAATCAGAGATTTACAATGGAATTATCTAGTGCATCTACAAAAGAAATTATTGAGACTATTGAGTTAGTCACCAACCGAAAGGCCGTTAAGAAGGGCCAATCCTACACGTTATTTTAGTAGATTTACCGGGTGAGTAAGAACGTCCGGTTATCATTACTTTTTGTTGTTCTACTGACACACTGGCCAAGTGTGTCTTATGCGCAATGTTCTTTTCTAGACAAGCCGGTTGATTACAAAGCACAACAGGTTACTGCAGAACAATGCATCAAGTCATTATCTGAAACTTATGGCTTTACGGTCAGTTACGCTTCAAACGTATTTGGCAACACGCTTTATAACGTCAATGTCAATCAGCAAGAGTTAAATGTTCTACTGAAAACAATCACAGAAAAGCAAAACGTAGAGTTTATATGTGTTGGGTCTAATAGTTTGGTTTTCAGACGTATGCCTAAACAAAAGGCGTTTATTTGGTCTGGATTTGTTTTAGATTCCTCTAGTAGACAGCCAATCGTTGGCGCACTCGTGGTACAAAATAATGATTGGGTAGAAACGGATGAAGATGGCTTCTTTAGAATGGAAATATCCAAATTGCCGGCTACTATTTCTATGCATTACCCAGGTTTTAAAAGTGGGGTGGTTGTGCTGGAAAATATTACATCAGGTCCACGATCGTATTTGTTGAGTCCTGACAACAGATTAAGGCCTTCGGTAATCAATGTATACGATTCGCTTCTAATGGTTAGCAAAACGGGTGGTGTAAATATCAATATTGCTGAGCTCAATAAGATTCCATCCATTGCTGGTTCTCCTGGAGTGCTGAATAGCTTGCGATTTTTGCCTTCAATTCAAAGCACCGTTGAGGTAAACGGGGGTATGGTTGTTCAAGGTGGCGGTAAGGATCAAAACCTCGTCTTGTTTGACGGTATGGAGTTATACAACCCAATGCACTTGTTTGGTTTATTCTCGGTTTTTGACGAAAACTCGCTTCAAAGTATCTCTTTTTATAAAAACTCAATACCGCCGCAATATAGCGGACGTCTGTCGTCCGTGTTAGATGTAAAAAGCAAGGTAGGCGATTTTCAAAAGTGGAATTCAAAGCTAAATGTCAACCCTGTTCTGCTAGAGGGAATGGTAGACGGCCCTTTAAATAAGGAAAAGACGTCGTTTCTTTTGTCGGGAAGAAGATCATTCACAGATTTCTTTCCATTGTTCTACGAGCAAATTCAAACACAAAATGAGCTGTCTAGATTCAAATATTACTTCTATGATGTCACCGGTACATTAAATCACAAGTTTTCTGAAAAATCTCATGCGTATGTAACGGGCTATTTAGGGGGCGATAAGGGATATATCAGAGGCAGTACTAAGGAATTTGGTGCCGACAATATTCAGGAAGAGCAAAACGACGTGTTTGTGCAGTCAAACCTATTATTGACAGGCGGTTATAAAACGTGGATTAACAATACATTGAGTTTACATGTTAAAACTGGTTTTACGCAGTATGGTTTCACGCACGAAAATGAATACAATCTATCTATTGAAGATCAGGAAGAAAGTTACTTAAGAAATACGCGTTTGGCTTATGAAAGCAAAATATCGGACGTAAAGACAGGCATCTACGTGCGGACTTTACCAAAACATCATCATGCGTTTGTATTTGGTATGGAAAACGTATGGCACAACTTTTCACCTTCCAACTCACAGTATTTTCTTCAAGAAAACGACCTCATTTATTACGATACTGTTTTTAAAGTACGTGACGCCCGCATACTAGAACAACGATATTTTTTTAGTGATGTGTATGCAAAGAAAGGGACCAAAATTATGGCTGGATTGCACTTTGTAAACTTCAACAATCAAGTTGAGTACAGGTCGCTTCAACCGCGTATAAACGTTTCGACCGACATTAAAGCAAAGAATAGGATAGAGGCGGGCTTTGCCAGAACAAGTCAGTTTATGCTTTTCGTTCCGAATAATTTGCTTGGTATTCCCATAGACATTTGGATACCTGCCGATGAAAATATTAGGCCAATGCATTGCACGCATTACCTCGCTGGTTATACCAGAAAGATAAGTCCTCATCTGGCGCTAAAAGTAAATGGCTATTACAAGTTGTTTCAAAATATAATCGAATACAAAAATGGCGTGGCAGATTTTATTGCCGAATGGGATCAAGCCCTTTTGGCTGGTAAAGGCCGCTCAAAAGGCGTAGAAGCCATGCTAAAAAAAGAGAAAGGAAAACTGAACGGTTGGTTGGCTTACACACTTTCAAAAAGTGAAAGGTCAATACAAAGCATTGACAATGGTGCTTGGTTCCCTTTTCAATTTGACAGAACGCACGACATGAAAGCGGTTTTGCATTATCAGGTCAATAGTAACTTGTCTTTCGGGGGTACGTGGTCTTATGCGTCGGGGAATTACCTAACAGCACCTGAAGTCCACTATCTTGTGACTGTTGAAAACCAGCAATATTTAATTGAGCAATACGGTAAGAAAAACAACCTCAAACTTCCTGCATACCACCGATTAGATATTGGAATTCATCATCGCAAAGACATCGGAGGTGCCCGTCAGACATGGAGTTTTACGATTTATAACGTGTACAATAGACAAAATGTATTCTACGTTAATTCAAGGTTGAATGCGTCAGGTGGTTTAAGTTTTCAACCCGTATTCATTTTACCCGTTTTACCCTCAGTAAACTATGCCATTGAATTTTAATCATATCGGTTACATAGTCATGGCAATTTTGCTAATTGGGTGCAACGATGACTTGACGTTCAATCTAACGGACAAAGACAATCAAATTGTGGTACATGCTAGGGCAGAGGTTGGTAAAAACCTTCGTGTCAACTTCAAACAGAGCGAACGCATAACAGAAGACACGCTTAACAGTCCAATTGGGGGTGTCGCTGTAGAACTGTATGTAAATCAATCTCCTTTGGAGTCGACCTATTCTGATGCTATGGGTAACGCCATTTTTAATTACAATGTGCAGGCGGGAGACTCGCTGCGCTTGGAAGTGAATAAACCATCGTTTAACCCCGTGACCACACATACAATTGTACCTAACCCTGTAGGTATATTGCAGTTTGACACAACCAATAAACGCGCATCTGTACAAGGCTTACGCGTTTCGTTTTACGACCAGCCGCAACAAGAGAATTACTACCAACTTAGCCTAAAGGGAGCACGATGGTATTATCAGTTAGATCCGAATACGGGCCTGCGTACGGATAGCATCCTTAGTTTTGAAGACATCCAAATGACCAGTGTCAATCGATTGTTTTTCTCGGACAACAACATCGTAAATAACAGACAAAATTTTGAGCTGCTCAACGACAAAATATTCAATGGGAAAAATTTTGTGTTGGATATAGACGTGAGTAGGTTCCAGTTATCTGAGCAGTACGACCGCAGTGCTGTCAAAAGTCTCCATATGGAGCTAAAAAACATTGGGCACGACTATTATAACTTTCTGGCCACATTAAGTTTAAACCGGCCTGTTTATGGCGGACCTTTTAGCATTTCATCGCAGGTGCCTACCAATATATCGGGTGGTTATGGCATATTTGCGGCATACAGCACAGATATAGCAACAATAACGATAGAATAAATGGAGATAAGGAGAGAGAGTTTGGTTCGTGTAACAAAGGAAGCAGATTTGTCGGAAAGTGAGTTAAGTCTTATAGAGCAAGCCAGGCATGCCGCTGATATGGCGTACGCGCCATATTCTAAGTTTCATGTCGGCTCAGCACTGCAGTTATCAGATGGAGCCATAGTGTTGGGAAACAATCAGGAAAATGCGGCCTATCCAAGCGGGTTGTGTGCTGAACGTGTGGCCATTTTTGCGGCCAAAGCCAATCATCCCAACAAATGTATAAACGAGATAATGATTGTGGTAAAAACAGATAAAGCACTAAAACAAGGCTTTACGCCCCCTTGTGGTTCATGCCTACAAGTGTTGTGGGACGTGCAGAATAGACAAAAATCGCCGATTAAAATACACGTTCAATCACCAGACAAGACGCTCTACTCCGTCGAAAATGTAAATCAGTTTTTACCGTTCGGGTTCGAATTGTAACATGTAAATTAAATACGATTTTCTTAGGCTGAAAAGCATTTTTAGCTAGTTAAAATTAATTAACCAGTTTTGATTTTATAAATCTAAATTGCGCTACTTGAATGTGTCAAGTTGTAAACTTAATAGTGTAGTAGTATGAAATCATTTTACGTAGCTCGGCTAACAGCCGTACTTTTTTCAATTGTTTGTTTTTCGTTTTCAAGTGCGCTAGCACAACCAGCAGAACCCACAGTTACGGGTGAGCGCTTTGTGTGTTCGGGCAAAACAGTATCACTCACCGCTTCTGGTGATTCTGCAGCTACATTTGCGTGGTACAACGCAAGCACGGGCGGAACCTTATTGGGTTCATCCGCGGCATATACATCGGGTGCCTTAACCATTAATACACACTTTTATGTTCAGCAAACCACTGGAAGTGGAACAAGTAGTCGAACTGATGTGTATGTGTTGGTAACCCCAAACCCAACGTTTACTGTGCCCACTTCTGTAACGGCAACTCCAAGCGTACTTTGTTCAGGTGGAAGTTCAAATTTAAAAGCTTTGGTAGATTCAACTAACGGGCAGCAAGTATACTGGTATGATTCTGCAACTGGCGGTAATTTACTGGCCATTCGAGACAGCCGTGCAGATTTTACGGTTTCTCCAACCAGCACTACGACCTATTATGCTCAGGCAGAAGTAAGGACAATCTATAATAACTTTAATTATACAGGATCAGTTCAAACTTGGACGGTACCTCAAGGGGTGACAAGTATAGAGATTGATGCCTATGGTGGAAAAGGGGGGTCAGACGATGCAAATTGGGCAGTAGGGG
>Ga0209630_10001491_pt1 | contig 24910 bp, 11 predicted proteins | sample COG_01_FD_184745 | JGI IMG/M metagenome (GOLD analysis project Ga0209630, IMG submission 184745) | Pelagic Microbial community sample from North Sea - COGITO 998_met_01 (SPAdes) (version 2) | ecosystem: Environmental > Aquatic > Marine > Neritic zone/Coastal water | place: Helgoland, sampling... | reverse complement strand
TTCGCTTTCGCATCGCGTCTGCGCTTTCGGATGAGATTCTTCGTTTCCGTGTTTTCCGCTCTCCTTCCTCGTCTTCCTCTTCCCCCTCTTTCTTTTGAACCACAACGATTTGGTCGAGACGACGATGAAACGAAGGATCGCGCGTTTCGCTCGCGTTGGTCCGCATTTGAACGGAGAAAGAAGACGAGTCTCGCCTCCCTCGCGCGCACAAGTGAAGATGTTCGAGAACGTGGCGGGAAAAGGTCAATTAAAATGTCATCACAACCGCGACGCGCTGCGCGGAACACTTTTGTCGCGACGACAAAAAGTATTCGATATGCTTCCTCGCGCCTCGAGGCGAGGGTATACCCTTTTCTGCTTCCATTTTTGCTCCTCCCGTTTTTGCACGAGGACGTCGATGCGTTCGTCGTTGTCATCGTCGAGAGAAGAGCAAAGAGGAAAGACGCGCGACGACGCGACGGCGAAGCGATTTCAATCCAATGCCGCGAACGAAAAGGACGGTGCAAAACGTGCGCTCGTGCTCTCGAAGACGCGAACGTTCGCGCGAGAAGACGTGGAACAATTTGCAAAGATAACCGGCGATTCAAATCCAATTCACGTGAGTCGTACTGCTACTACTGATAACATCGTGCACGGGGCGTTGTTGGTCTCGATGTTCCCTGCGATAGTGGGAAGCACGTTTCCAGGGGCGAAATATTTGCGCCAAACGGCGATGTTTCGAAACGAGTGCCCGGTCGGCGCGAGAGTGACGGCGACGGTGAGGAAAGTTAAGGAGACGCGAGGTGGTAAGATTGTCGAGTTTGAGACGAAGGTGAGATGCGCGGAGGATGAAGGGAAAGTGTACGTGGACGGCTTCGCGCTGGCGAAAATAGAATAGAACGCAGTACCGGTAGAATGTAATTAGTAGTAGTAGTGTAGTATTATCGTTTCGAAGCCGGTGGTCGTAAGCCGGAGAACATCGAGTCTAAGTGCGCGGTTTGTTTTGCTCCGGGTTCTTTGTTATTATTGACCGCGGTGGCGCGCGCGGTGGCTTGTTTCAATCGCTCCTTGGATTGCGCCCATCGCTCGTCTCGGTTGGCGTGTGAAGACGGAGAAGACGATGATCCCACGCCAGTTCCAGAGAGTAAATTTACGCTTTCTAAGTTACGTCCTCCTGCTCCTCCTCCTCCTCCTCTGTCCTCGTCGTCGTCGATGCTAATTTGTTCTTCTTCCAGGTTTCTGGTAAAAGAGGAGAAATTTTTACTCCCGCGCGCTCTCGCGTTGCTCGGCGACGGTTCGTCGAAGTAATATTCCGGATTGGCGCACCCTAATCGACCGCCTTCGACAATTTCCGCGCGTTCGCGGTCGACTATGGACCTCCCGAGACTGTCGTCTTCCATCTCTTCGTCTTTAGCGGATGCGAAGTGAAACGCGTTTTGGTCGCCGATCATGTTCGAGCCGAACCCGTCGGAGCCGATTGAAGTTCGATGGTGCAAACTGCTTCGACCGCTCGAGCCTCCTCTTAACCGAGCGGGACAGCAACAACACAAAATTTTCCATCCGTAACCGGCAATGCCATCGAACGCATCAAAGGCAATCAACGCGCAATAAATGGCTAAAAATCCAGGAACGATCGTGTTAAACCTCTGCGCGGCTTCCGGAATGTGTTCGGCCATTTTCTTCGCGAACGTCGTCGGAGGCACCGATGGGCGAGACAACACCGGCAACAGCGCTAAGAAGTTATACGCCAACGGCGCGGAGTATCTGCACACCAACGACGCGTTGAATAACAAAGATAAACTGTCCGTTCCGTACGGTACCAACGTGTAGAACGAAAACATCCCCAATCGACCGAGCGATAAGTAGGCGCAAAAACACACGTAAAACAAAGGCACGAAAATTGCCATGTGTAAAGTTAAAACGTTATTCACGTTGCGTTCTACGATGACGCCGAATAAGGAGAGAGTGGCGTGCTCACCTAACGCGTCTCCCGTCCAAATCGTACTCTCGGCTAAAATAATCGCCAACGACAAAAAGGCGAAAGAGAAGGCCAAGACTTTACACGTCATCGGTTCAAACGTGCACCTGTAAAATTTTTCAATCGAGTCTCTTATGCTTCTGATTGATGGCGAGGGCGACGAGGACGACGATACGCCACCACCGTCTCGTAACGCAGATCCATTCTGTAATAAATCTTGCGAAATTATGCCTCCACTGGCGGATGGAGGTTTGATCAATCTTCCGTGCGCAGATTTACTCGTTTGATACGTCGCTTCGGCTTGGAACGCGTCTTCCACCGCTTCCACGTACTGCGCTCGTGTTCGTCTGTACACTCGCAAAGATCGCTTCAATCGTCTTCTTAACCTCGCTAAGTCTTTCTCTAAATCGTAATCGTAATCTAACATCGCGTCGTCGTCGTCGTCGTCCATCATCACCCCCATCGCGTTCATTTCCCCGTACGACCCTCTTCTACTACTACTCGTTCCTGTTGCATGCATAGGCGACGACGAGGACGGTCCTCCCCCGTTATTATTATTATTATTATTATTATTATCCATTCTCAATGTTTCTGCGTCCGGCACTTCGCTTTCGATGATATCCATCGCCCATCTCAACTCGTGCCTTCTCGGCATCACCCTCGCCGTCGTCGCGACCGCTTTGCACACTTTCTTCAAATCTTCGTGCGCTTCTTGCAAACTCCTAGAAACGTGCGCGACTCTTTTATACGCCCTCGTCGGTCGGTCGTCCAAAAACGATCTCTTATACAACGCTCGCGGTACTTCGACTAATCCGTACCCGACGAGTAAAATACCCGTCGAAATACCCCACGCGTTGGCGACGACGATACCGTACGCGCTCAAACTCGACGCATCCAGCGACCCGAACAACAGTAACCCAGTCGCGCCGATTGCCAAAATCCCAACTAAAACGAGGTAAAAAACCACGTTTTCTCTCAGCGCGGTCGAACATCTCGACGCGAACGTAAAGTCTCCGCTGTCCTCGTAAATCTGGTGCAACGGTAAAATCACCCACGTGAGTAAAAAAGTCGACCAGTACGTCACCCCCCACATGTGTGTCATCACGTTGCCATCGTCCGTTCGTTCGTGCGCTCCTCCGTTTTCATCGTTTCCCATTTGTGACAGAGCGTACCCCACGTCCAAGGGGACTAAGGTTAAAATAGAAACGCTCAGAGTCCAGGAGAGAAACACTTGCGCTTTCACCGAGACCGGGTTGTTCCTCTTATCGCTGAAATAGTTCAGCGTACGCAAGACTAAAGAGACGACCAACGCGGACGCGACGAACGCGAACGTGACTCTCATTTTTTACTTTCTCGAGCGCGATGGGTTGGTATTTCTGCGAGTGATGATGCGTTCAGCGCGCGTGATGGAAGACTTTTACGCTGCGCGCGTTTGGAACGAACGCGTTTTGGAGTGGCGAACGTGCGGCAAAACTTTCCCCTGTGTGATGTGAAGATGTTCTCGCAGAGACGAACAACGACGAGCCCAAAAGGCTTTCGTCGCAACGAGCCTTTCGTAAAAAAACGATCTTTTCGTCGCTCTTTTTCCTCTCTGAAGAAGTCTGGAGATGGATTTTCCCCGGGGGCGGAACCGTGGGACCCTTCAAAGAACGACGGCGAGTTAGATCCGATTCGGAACGAAGTTCTGTTACGAATCGTCCAATCCGAGATTTCAGACGAGGAGGTGAACAAACTCGTCTGGCGGTGTTTAGGATACGAAATGACGATAGAGCTCGACCCGGAGACGTTAACCGCGACAGAAACGTGGCGAGTATCGAATAAAGTGTTCCCGAACTGGGCGAAACGGTTTCCAGAACCGCCGGATGTGATTGGGGTGACGAGGAAGTATTACCCGGAAATCGACCAACCGGTGAAGGAAGCGTGCGCGAGCTTGACGAGATCGGTCTCGAGCGAATATAAGAACGGGTTGAAAGAACAGTTGAAACCGTTAGGGTGGAAAGGGTTTAAAATGGAAGGGTTGACGCCGAACATGACGAGACGAGCGCAAGCGGCGAATTGGTTGGTGTATTATAGGAGCGAGTTGAGAGGGGTCCCGATCGAGGAGTTGAAGAGGAGACGAGAACTTCGAAGACTGAAAGAGATCGAGGAAGGCGAGGAGAAGAAACCAACCGGTGGGTCCGCGCAATCCGTCGTTTAATAATAATAATAATAATACTAATTTGTTGCGTGCGAGATATAATAATATAAGCATATGCGTTACGTGTAGTAGAGTCTTTGCATGACTATGACATAACGCAAGAGTTCTCGTTCCTCTCTCTCTTTCTCTCAACAACATCAATAATAATAACGGTACATAAAAATAACCGTCGTCGTCGTCGTCGTCGTCGCATTAAGGGTCGTACACGAACTCGCCGTACTCGCTCAATACCGTCACTTGGCTCTTCCCGCTCTTCTCTTCCACTCGTCCGATAATTTTACTGTCGATGTTAAACTTCTTCCCGCACTCGATCAATCTATTCGCGACGCCGACCGACGGAACGTACACCTCCAGCCTGTGACCGCAGTTGAACACTTTATACATTTCCTTCCAATCCGTGTTTGAGCACTCTTGGATCAACCGAAACAACGGAGGAACGTCGAACATGTCGTCTTTAATAATCTGTAACCCGTCGTCGACAAAGTGTAAAACTTTCGTTTGCGCGCCTCCCGAGCAATGCACCATGCCGTGAATTTCCTCTTTTCGTTTCTCGCCAACTTCGTCCAAAATCGCTCGCACAACCGGCGCGTACGTTCGCGTCGGCGACAGGACGAGTTTTCCAACCGTCATCCCAGTTTCTGGCTCGATATCCGTCAACTGATACTTCCCAGAATACACCAAATCTTCCGGCACGGCTGGATCAAACGTCTCCGGATACTTCTCGCCGACAGATTTCGCAAACACGTCGTGTCTGGCGCTGGTTAACCCATTCGATCCCATCCCGCCATTATACTCCGTCTCGTACGAAGCTTGCCCGTACGAGCTAAACCCGACGATGATATCTCCGGCTTGGATTTTATCGTTCGAAATCACGTCTTCTCTTTTCATCCTCGCGCACACGGTGGAATCGACCACAACCGTTCTCACCAAATCCCCGAGATCTGCGGTTTCTCCTCCCGTGCTCGTAATCCCTACCCCACACTCTCGCATCGTCTTCAACACATCCTCCGTTCCTTCGATCAGATTCGTCAAAACCTCCCCGGTAATCAATCCTTTATTCCTCCCGATGGTCGACGACAACAATATATCGTCCGCGCACCCGATGCACAACAAATCATCCGTATTCATAACCACAGAGTCTTGCGCGATGCCTCTCCACACGTTCAAATCTCCCGTCTCTTTCCAGTACGCGTACGCGAGCGATGATTTCGTCCCCGCGCCGTCCGCGTGGACGCACGTGCAATATTCCGGGTCCATCGCGATATCCTGAACCACTTTACAAAACGCCTTGGGAAACAATCCTTTGCTGACGTTTTTTATCGCTTTGTGCACGTCTTCTTTGGACGCGGAGACTCCTCTCGCCATGTACCGCTCGACTTCTTTGTTTACTTGTTGTTGTTGTTGTTGTTGTTCGGGCGACGACGACGCTCTGACGATGTTTTTGCCGCGGCAACGACGACTGCCGCTTTTCCCACGATGATGAAAATCTCGTTCGTCGTGAACGTTTCTCGATGCGAAAACTGCGTTACTCGTATTACTTCTTCTCGAAAATGAGGACGACTTTGAAGACGAAGACGTAAAACAACAAAGGAGCGACTTTGAGGACGACGAAGAGGAGGAGGATGAAATCATCGTCTGAATCGTCGTCGTCATCTCTCTCTCTCTCTCTCTCTTAAACGCGCGCGCGTATTCTTTAGTTTTAAGAAGCGTCTCGAGGGAAATTTTGAAATCCAAAGCAAAGCGTCTCAAAATTTAGGGTGTTAAATGAAACACTAAATGACACAGAGACCCGAGTGAAGAACGCTCGACGCACTCGTCAGACTCTGCGACGCAAAGACAGAGACAGACAGACAGAGAGAGAAGGAGTGAGAGAATGGCGACGGCGAGAATGGCGACCTCGTCGCTTTGTTCTGGTGGTCGTGGTGGTGGTTTTTTTTGTCGTCACGCGACGACGACGACGTTCACAAAAGCGAAAGGATTGCGAAGGAGAGATGTGGATACGATGGCATCATCATCATCATCATCATCATCATCGGAAGAAGAAGAAGACAAGAACAACAGTAAAGCAATAAAAAAAGAAACAACGACAGAAACAGAAACGATTTTCACGGTGGAAGTTGAAACGATCGTCGCTCGCAGAGCCATTCAGTGGGATTCGCTCGCGATTGGAGACGAAAATCGAGCGATTTTCGTCTCCGGGGTTGCGTTTGACTCGGAAGCGGAAAGAAAAGGGATTAAACCAGGGATGCGATTGGTGGCGATTACCGACCCGGTGGATAAAGCAGAGATGTGGCAGATACCGAAGAACGTGACTTTTGTTCGAGCGATGGATGCGATTCGATCGACGAGAGCGTACGATATTCAGTTGACGTTTGAGAAGGAGGCGTCGATTACGAGGGAGATGGTTGAATACGCGAAAGCGTTGCGAGCGGGAGACGAAGAGGAGGAGGAGAGGAAACAAATTGAGGAAGATGAGATCAGACGCGCGATGATGACTTCTTCGTCGTCGTCGTCTTCTTCGTCGTCGTCATCGGTAGCCCCTCCCTCGACAAAACCGCCTTCAAAAGCGAGAATACCTCGCCCTTCGCAAGGCGAGAAAGAGCGCCCTGATTTGTATTCGGACAAGTGGCAAGGCGACGAATACGTCGGCACTGGGCCGTGGAACGAATTAACCGTAGGGTTAGCCATTGCCGTCGCCGTGCCTTTACTAATCACAATCGTAGCCGCGGCAACCAACGGCGTTTTATGGAACGTTCCAGATAGCGTCAATCGCTACCGATGATTATTTTGCCATTTTTTATGACTCGGATTTTGCATTAAAAATCTTTGTACCTGGTACCGCTTTACACACATACAATCTCGTTTCTTTCAAAGAAAAGAGAGCAGACGCTTCTTCTGCTTTTCTCGCGTCGTCGTCGCTCGCGTCCGTCCTTTTTTTTCTCCATCACCACACATCAAAACACGCCGCTGATTGATGCGTGCGCAGGAACACAACACACACAGAGAGAGAGAGAAAAAACAGCATATGCACCCAAAATTTTCAAGTGCAAATTTGCGACCAAAATTTCTCCAATTTTCTCCAATTTTCCTCTCGACACAACTCACGCTTGACAAAGAAAACGAAAGAAATGGTCAAGATTACCAAAAGTACGCGCTCTTTGTTCCTTTCCTACTATAGCTCTTTTTCTCTCTCTCTCTCTCTCTCTTTTGTTCTTTTTTCTTTGCGTTCGTATTCTTTCTCTTTCTCCTTTCGCGCTGCGTTTGTGTGTGTGTGTGTGTGTGTGTGTGTGTGTGTGTGTCTCGAGCGGCCTGATCTTCGTCTCGGAGTTTTGTTTCCATCTCAACCACAAGTTTTCTTCTCGTGCTCTCACGTACTGACGTTTCCTCTCTTTATCATCACATCATCTTTTAATTCAGTTTGCTGCATCGGCGCCGGCTACGTCGGCGGACCGACCATGGCCATGATCGCTCTGAAGTGCCCGCACATCGAGGTAATACTATAAACATATATTTTTTTGTGAGACGATGATTTGACGCAGAGCGCGGGGGAAAAGGAGACGATGGATTCGCACAATCTTCTCTCTCTGTCTCTCGTAAAATCGCAAAGTTCGTTTGAGAACTTTTACGACGCGTCTCTCTCGCTCCAACCTCTCGCTCTCGCTTTTCTCGATTCGATCGATCTCGGTCGAGAGAGAGAGATTCGAGCGCAGCGCGTGCTTCCGGATGCTTTTCTCATTTTCCTCTTACATTGGATGTAACACTAATCTCTTCACGCAATCTTTCTCTTTATCCGCACGATTTTTTATCGCGATGATGATATATAGGTGACGGTGGTTGATTTGAACCAACAAAGAATCGACGCGTGGAATTCGGACAACCTCCCAATTTACGAACCCGGATTGGATGAAGTCGTGAAAGCGTGCAGAGGGAAGAACTTGTTCTTTTCCACGGATTGCGAGGCGGCTATTCGGGCGGCGCAGTGCATCTTCGTCTCGGTGAACACGCCGACGAAGAAGACCGGTTTGGGGAAAGGGAAAGCCGCGGATTTGACGTATTGGGAATCCGCGGCGAGGAATATCGCCGCGTGGTCGACCAGCGATAAGATTATCGTCGAGAAGTCTACGGTTCCGGTGAGAACGGCGGAGGCGATTGAGAAAGTTTTGTTGAGAAACTGCCCGCAGGAAGGCGTGCACTTTGACATTTTGTCCAACCCGGAGTTTTTGGCGGAGGGGACCGCGATTGACGATTTGACCATGCCAGATCGCGTTTTGATCGGTGGGAAGATTGAAAACGACCGCGGGACGGCGGCGTGCGCCGCTTTGTGCGAAGTGTACGCGAACTGGGTGCCAAAGGAGAGAATTTTGACCGCCAACTTGTGGTCCGCGGAGTTGAGTAAATTGACCGCGAACGCCATGTTAGCGCAAAGAATTTCTTCCATCAACGCCATCTCGGCGTTGTGCGAGTGCACCGGAGCGGACGTTTCCCAAGTCTCCTTTGCGATTGGTAAAGATTCCAGAATTGGCCCGAAGTTTTTGAACGCCTCGGTCGGTTTCGGCGGTTCGTGCTTTCAAAAAGATATCTTGAACTTGGCGTACATTTGCGAGTGCCACGGATTGCAAGAAGTTGCCGATTACTGGTACTCCGTCGTTGGCATGAACGATTACCAAAAGACCAGATTCGTGAGAAGAGTTGTTTCCGCCATGTTCAACACCATTCGTAACAAGAAAATTGCCATGCTCGGCTTTGCGTTCAAGAAGGACACCGGGGATACTCGCGAAACGCCGGCGATTGACGTCGCGCATGGGATGATTGAAGATGGTGCCAAGATTGCGTTGTTTGACCCGCAAGTGCCGGAAGAACAAGTCAGAATGGACATGGGCGAAGAAGCTATGAAGAGCATCACGTGCTACTCGAAGCCGACGGAGGCGTTGAAGGACGCGCACGCCGTGACCATCATGACCGAATGGGACGAGTTCAAGACGTACGACTGGAGAGCTATCTACGAAGTCATGCACAAACCGGCGTTTGTGTTCGACGGGAGAAATATCTTGGACCACGCGCACTTGAGCGAGATTGGTTTCATCGTCTACGCGTTGGGTAAACCGATCGATCCGTTTTTGAAGTCCGCCGAAGGCGCGTAAACGACGAGACGGATACGAATACAAAACAAAAGAGAGAGGAATAGAGAGGGGAGAGAGAGAGAGAGACAGAGAGAGAGAGAGAAAAAACAGAGGAGGACAAAACGAGTTGCAAAACGATGACGAACGAGGACGGCGACGAAAGACGACGGCGACAAGAGGAGGCTCATATAATTTACTATCTATCATCAAATTGATTTATTTTTTACACCCACAAATACACAAGACTTTGAAGACATATATGATGGATTAATGCACTTTTTGATTGATTAATCGAACCCGTCTTCCGTGACATCTCCTCGCGCGCGGCCGGTTTCTCCGTTTTTAAACGATACGCTATCGTCCGGTCGTCCAATCATCACCTCTTCTTTCGTTATCGTCACCATACCGAGTCTCGATACGCCGCTCGGTTTGCGAACGTTCTTCGGCGACGTGTAACTCACTTGAACCTTTCCGTCGTTCCGAACTTTCGAATGAAACGCGGCTAAATCAGCCGCAAACTGCATATCCTCGTCACTTGCTATCGCGCCAGGTTGTTGTCGTAAAACAACGTGCGAACCTGGCGCCCCGCGGACGTGAAACCACACGTCTTGAGGCTGCGAAAGATGCAGAGAGACGGCTTCGTTCCCTCGAGAGTTGCGGCCGCAGAGCACGATTTTACCCGAAGGTGCCACGTACTGTCGAACGCCCGACATGAGTTGCTCTTTCCGCGACTGTTTGCTATTGCTATTTTTATTACTACCGTTGTTGTTGTTTTTCTTCTTCGCCTTCATCGCTTTAACTTCGTTCGCCGATTGCTTATCTCTCGGTTTCATCAAGTTGGCGCGCACGAGCTCGATTTTAATTTCCTCGAGAACAATCTTGTCCTCCAAGGAAGACGACGACGACGAAGTTTCTTCATCGTCGACCGCTCCGAGAGACAGTTCGCGCAAATTAAACTCCACCTGTTCCAAGTATTCTCTTTCTTTCTCTAACTCTTCCATCAAAGGAAACACCGCGTCGGCGGTTCTCCTTAACTTTCTCGCTTTTTTATACAAAGCTTCCGCGGTACCAATCGCGCCGAGATCTTTATCCACCTTGAACGTTTTCGGTTCGCCGGTTTCGAAATCAAAACCGTTGACAAAATCGTCGTTTTTCTTATACTGCGAAGCGTACGCCATGATCGCGTCCGCTTCCAAGGACATCTCGTCGTGCTTCTCGCCGGCTTTGATTTGTTTCTCAAACGCAGCTTTTTTGTTCGCGGATTTTTGCAACGCGGTCTTCACGGCTTTCAAACAATCGTTGCGCTCGGATTCGTATTCGTTTTCGTTCGATTTTTCTTCGTACATTTCTGTGAAGATCGCGCCGAGTGATGTTCTTCGGGTTTCGTCCTCATTCTCGTTCTCATTTTCATCGTCGTCTTTAACCATGACGGCATTTTCCGTTTCGTGAAGGAGAATCTGTCGCGTGTGCTCGCTAAAATACGCCTTGACGTTTTTCGCTCGCTCGTCTTCGTCTTCTACTGCTTCTAACGCGCGGTCGACGCTGGCGCGCCATCGCGCAAACGCATCGAAAAGTGCTTCGTAATACTCACTCGTTTTCGTCTCATTTGCTCCTACCGTAGCATTGGCGGCGGCTATTGCGCGCAACGTCCGCTCTAACGCCGGTGATACGCCTTGAAACGCTTTCGAAAGCGAACCAAAGTTTTTGTCATCGTCTTCGCCGTCCTCGACGTTCAAAATCGCTTTCCGAAACGCTTCGCAGTCTCCAATCTCCATCGGATCTTTCCCCGGCGGCGGCGGCGGAAACGCGTAAGGCTTCCCCAAAACCACGCTTCTCACCTGCGACTGTTTCTCCCCGACTTGGTGCGACGCAGCGACCACATTTCTCGTCTTTGAATCTACTATGATGACGTTACTCTTCCTCCCGGTCACTTCGCACACGACCTCGTATTCGCTCTCGCCGGCGACGGCGCGTTCGGCGAATCGAAACACGCACACGCGTTCAAACTTCACCGGCACAAACGCTTCGATTAAAACTTTATCTCTCAAAATCTCGTTCGCGAGAACGCCAAACGATAACCGGTCTCGCTTTTTCGTCTGCATCGTCTGCGTCGTCCTCGATGTCGCTTCGCCGCGCGGTACTAAAGCGACTCGTGCAAAATCCGGGTGCGAGCTGCATTGCACCACCAACTTCTCCCTCTCCTCGTTTATAAAGTGCATCGTCAGCGTGTGTGGATCTAATTGCATGCAATTGGTCACTTTTAGTGGTAATCTCGAGCGGATGGACGCGATGGATGCCACCAGTGCCGTGAAATCAAAGTTTGGTGGACGATGCTTCAGTGGCTTCCCCGTCGTCTGAATCGTCCGCGCATTCTCCAAAACGTCGTTTGGAAGCGAAGACGAGGACGAAGACGACGCGTTGAAAGCTTTAGACGACGTATACGACGACGACGAGGGTGAGGACGTGCCACGACGACCATCAAAGCAGCAATACCGATGGTGAATTGACGACACACGAAGCGATGATGATGATGTCAGCATGTGTTTTATCTTGCGCATGTGACGGCCGTTTTAGTGAAAATTGTGAACACAAAAAATTCGCTTTTCTCTCGCGCTCTTTGGGTAGTACATGGAAAGAACGAAGAAAAGAATATGTATTTCACCGGTGCTATTGTTATTACTGCGAGTGTTTCGAGTACTGCTGTGACGACTACTGGTGCTGCTTTTTCTGCTCCGCTTGGATGATATAATCTCTCGCGGGCGTAAGTCGTTCTTATTATTTTTCCGCAGCGCGGGTGGCGGTCTCTTCCGTTTCGTCCGGACGGAAGTGCTTGACGTAGACTTTCCTGCTCTTTGATGAGTGAGTAGTATTGCGACTGCTGCTGTTGTTATTCTTTGTGACGGCGACGGCGATTAAGTCGCCGGGTTCGTTTACCGCGAGCTGGGAAATCGAACTGCCTTTTTTTAAATCGCACACGGTTTCTAAATGTTCGCGAGTTTTCGTGGACCAGAGCTCGACTTTTCCGTCGCCGCCGCCGGTGACGAGGAGGTTGGTGGATTGTTGAATGAACGCGCAGCCGTTTATCGGGTGAAGGAGGACTTTTCGTTGCTGGTTCTTTTTTTGCTTAAATTGTTGTTGCCGCTGGAAGGCGAATTTAGGGGCGTCGTCGGCGCGAACGGTTTCTCGATGGCAGAGGAAGTTGTACGCGTATTTCTCGTCCAATTCCTCTCGAAAAAATTCGACGGAACATTTCGAGTTGCTCAGTCCCAAAACAAAATCGCACGACGGTTGTTGTTTTTGTTGTTGTTTCCTGCTGCTGTCTCTTCTTTCTTCTTCTTCTTCTCTTTGAGCGCCGTACGAGTGCTTTGGATTGAAACTCAGAGCGCACGAGCGAACGTGTTGATACTGCCCCAGTTGTTGTTGTTGCTGCTCCTGTCCTTCTCCAAAATCCTTTTTATTCAAAAACGACCGACTCGTTGTCCTCTCGAAACTCGGAGCGTTCGTCAGCAAAATCACGGAAGAGTCGTATCGTCTTTCCTTCCCTTCCGCGGACACGAATAAAACTCGATTGTTCTTCGCGTCCGCCAGGTGCGGCTTAAACGGCAACGCGTTGCTCAAAATCTTCCTCGATCTCGACGGCATTCGTAAATCCCACGCGTTTAAGTACAAATCCCACCCGGCGGAGAACACGACGTCGGGTTTATCTTCCAGAAAGAAAACGTTTTTAATCGCGTCTTTGTGCGTTCCGACGACTTTTACCGAATCGTCGTTCATTACTACGTTTTGGTCTCCTCCTTCTGTTTTTAAAACTCTCGTCGCGGAGTCTCCGCACAACAACTCACCAGAAAGAGTTCCAAAACACACGCATCCGTTATCACCGTTCGAAGGAGAAAACGCGCAATCTAAAATCGGACTCTTTATTTCTCCAGAAGACGACGAAGAAGCGCTCGTGAACCGTCCGACGTATTCTTTACTCTCCTCTTGACCACCCGCGAGGAGGGAAAACACATGCAGATCACCACTCCAAGTGCTCGCGGCTAAGACCGAGGAAGTGCGACTCACCGCGAGCTTTGAAATCTCCTCGTTGAACGCGCATCCCGTCAACACTTTTGCGTCTGAAATTCCTCCTCCTTCGCCGTCGTCGTCGAAGTTGTTCATAACGGTATGTATACTCACAGAGAGAGAGAGAGAGAGTCAATTTCACATGCGAGTGCTTTGAGAAAACGAACGACTGTTTTCTCGAAGAAAAAAAAAACAAACAAAAAAAGGAGCGAGAGAGTAAGCTCGAGCACGTAAAAAAACTGAAAGAGTAACGCTTAAGCACTCAGAGAGGGTTGAAAAAGAGTACGACTTGAGCACTTACGTAAGTGCTCAAGTCGTACTCAAATAATTCTTTTCTCGCTTTTTTTTGTTCTCAATTGGTTTCTCGTTGGGGAGATAAATCTTCATATCTCTCTCGCACATCTCTTTACTCCCTGAGTCCTCTCGCTCTCAAATCGATCTCAACGAGCGCGAGAGCGTATTCCAGAGCACAAACCACGAGCGAACGTCGTCTGGATATTCTTTTGAGCGGATAAAGACGGGTTTTAGAGACGAAAAGAGCGCGTTGAATTCCTTCGGAATTCGACGACGGGAGAGAGGTCTAAAGAGATCGGCGGGAAAGAATTCGGAATACTTCGAGCGGGTCTTTATCCCCGTAAACGCGTTTCGCGCACAAAATGAGCACCCAAAACGAAGAAAAAGTATCCTCTCGCGTCGCGTTTTGCGAAGACGCGCCGACGTTTCGTCCAACTCAGGAAGAGTTTTCCGATCCTTTGCGATACATTTCATCCATACGCGAACAAGCGGAGAGGTTTGGTCTGTGCCGAATTCAACCTCCGAAAACCGCGCGGGAGTTTTTCACCGAAACAGTGCTCAATACCACCAATACGACGAGCTCAAAACACACTTCAAGATTGGCGATTGATGCGTCGACTTTTTCAGTCCAAACGAGAGTGCAAACGGTGAACGAACTCAACGACTTCGAAAAGGACGACGACGACGAGAAGCGCGACAGCCCCCAAGGAGGAAAACGAAGGAAGAAAAATCGAAGCGGATTTGGACAGCATGAAACCCTAAAATTTCGCCAAGACTATTGCCAAAAAATGGGCGCGCACTTCAACCGACCGATCGAACGGTGGCCGACGTTTTTAGGGAAGAAGTTAGACGTGCAGAAACTCTACGAACTCGTCAACACCAATCCTTTGAAAGGGTTTGAAACGGTGAAAACGAACAAACAGTGGAGAGATATCGCGAGGGTTTTAGATCCCGGGATGACGCAAACGCGCGCGAACGACGGGACGTCGAACTCGTTCTCGCTGAAATGTTTATATAAGAAGTGGGTGTTGCCGTTTGAGAAGATGAGGAGGAAAGAGGAGGATGAGGAGAAGAAGAAAAACGAGGAGAACGAGGAGGAAAGAGGAGGGAAAGGAGGTAAAGCATCATCCGGGAAAGGAGGAGGAGCGGCAAATTCAAAGGAGGAAACGACGACGAAAGAGGAAGAACCGACGGAGGAAGAGAAGGAGTTGATCGGGGCGATGTTGGATTTAGAGTTTCGATGTTCCAGACCGGCACCGAAAAGACCAAAATTGGAGAATGGTTTAGAAGAAATCGCAGAGCAGTTAGAGATTGAACGCATGACGGCGCAGTCGTGCAAGCATTGCGGCCAGAGCGGGCACGACGACGAGGAGACGTTTCTCGTGTGCGACGGATGCGACCAAGGCTTTCACACGTACTGTTTGTCGCCGCCGCTACAAAAGGTGCCGAAAGGGAAATGGTTTTGCGTCGGATGCGAAGCAGCCGCGCGTGCTGTTGAATTCGAAGACGGAGCGGAGTATACCATCGATGGATTTCGAGAGGCGTGCGCCGCGTTTGATTTAGCGTTTTTTGGTAGGAACAATCCGCAACAAACACAGATGCTTTTAGCGCAACAACAGCAATACGGTTCGTTCACTATTCCGTGCGGAGACGTGGAAGAGAGTTTTTGGCAGATGGTTGAAGAAGGGTCGCACGAGAACGTCGAGGTTCGATCCGCGGCGGAAATCGACACCACGAGACGAGGCTCCGGGTTCCCGAGGATGCGAGACGCGCCTTCTTCTTTTGCTACGAAAAAGAAGTCTGGCGGCGGCGGTGACGACGAGGAGGAGGACAACAACGACGGTAATAATGATAAAATGGAGGAAGAAGAAGAGGACGAAATGGTTGCAAAGATGCGAAAATCGCCGTGGAATTTGAATAACTTACCGGTGTTGAGAGGTCCGGGCGAACACGAAAGTCTATTAGCAAGTTTACCGGAACACGTGGCTGGTTTGTCGCAACCGTATTTATACGTCGGGTCGACGTTTGCCTCGACGTGTTGGCACGTGGAAGAAAATAATCTGTATTCAGTCACCTATCAACACGCGGGCGCCGCGAAAATGTGGTACGCGATTCCCTCGGCTTCCTGCGAGGCGATGGAGAACTCGTTCAAACGAGCCGTTCCGGATTTGTTCGGAAACCAACCGGATGCGATGATACGCGTAGTCGCGATGCTTCCGCCGTCTACTTTACGAAACGACAACGTGCCGGTATTTCGCGTCGAGCAAAACCCGGGTGATTTTATCGTGACGTTTCCAAAGAGTTACCACGCGCAAGTCGATTGCGGGTTCAACGTTAGCGAGAAAGTAAACTTTGCGCCTCCGGATTGGTTATCGCACGGCACCGACGCGGTGGAGCGATATCGATCGTGTCGAAAACTGTCGATGTTCTGTCACGAGCGGTTGTTGTGCGATAGCGCGGATACAACATCACCGAAACTTGGTGCAGAAGACGAAGATAAAGATGAAGGAAAAGAAGAAGCGACGACGATTAGCGAGAACACCGCGAGGTGGTTGTTACCGGAACTTCGAACGATGATGAACGAAGAACGCCAAGCGAGGGAACAGCTCGCCGCGGATGGGACCGTCAGATCGAAGTTAGTTGTCGATAAGAAGAAGAAGAAGAAGTCTTCATCGTTGCCGTCGTCGTCGTCGTCGTCTGAAGCCGAAGCTGTAGTTATAGTCAAGAAACCAAAAGAAGCTCGATTGCGAACGTCGCCGCGAACCGCCGAGGATGATCCGGAATGTACCATCTGTCGCTCCATATTACACCTCTCCGGCGTCGTGTGTAAATGCAACGTCGGGCGGAAAGCGTGTTTGAGGCATTGCGCGGAATTATGCGAATGCGCGGCGGACAACAGAGTTCTTTTCTACCGCAAAACGTTGGAAGATATCGAGAAGCTCGTTTCGACGGTTGAGAAATCAACCTCGGCGGAGCATCGGAAACAAATCAACGCGGACTTCAAACCAGTCGCCTGTGGCAAAGCTAGGATTACTAAAGCCAACGCCTGGGTAAAGAAAGTTAAACAAGCCTTGGAGAAAGCTCCGATGCCGGAAATTGCAGATTTGCAAAGTTTAGCAGTCGCGGGAGAAGAGTTCGTTTGGGGCGGAAGCGAGATGGCGGAGACGCGCAAGTTGTCCGCGAAAATAGCGCTCGCCAAGAAGTGGCAAGTCGACTTGACGGTTTTGAAAGCTAGAATGAACGGCGAAGAGTTGACGGTAGGTGACGTCATGCTCGAGGACGATCTATCCGAAGAAGAGGACGACGTAGAAGGAGGAGAAGAAGGAGAAACAGAAAAAGAAGAGCGAGAAGACGAGGAGGAAAAAGACGCCGAAGGAGAAGCTGCTGAAAAAGCGCCAGCCGGGGCTGACGACAACGACCTCATGGTTATCGACGGAGAGAAGAAAGGAGACAGAGAAGATGCCGGTGCTACGGCGACTACGACGGCTAACGTGGACGACGAACAAAAAGTATCCAAGAAGGACAGAATTGTTCCTCGAATGAAGCTGGACCGATTGGAAGAACTGTTGTCGACGAAACCGGTCCCGATGACTGCGGCGGATTTGAAATCGTACACCAACTTGAAATCTGATGCCGAAAACATCGAAAAAAGAGTCGCAGACGCTTTGAAAGAGCAACCTTACCCTTCCCCGAGAACGTGCGAGAAGTTGTTGAAAGATTCTACGAAAATTTCCGTGGAGATTCCCAGTCACCATCGACTGTTCGAGCAGATTCAAAAAGCAACGAAATGGGCGGAAAAAGTTCGCGCCGCGCTCCCTGGTCGCGCGGGTCGTACCGGCAGAGGTGGTGGTCGTGCGAGTTACGAAGACCATAACGACGACGGCGACGATACCGCGGCAACTTTAGTACGAATTCATGATCTCGATGAGCTCGAAAAAGAATCGCACGGTTTGCCGGTATCTTCGATGGAGCTGCAAACGCTCATCAAGGCGCGCGAAGAGACGCACACGTGGCGCGCTCGAGCCATTTCGCTTTTGGATACCAAAAATGCTCCCTTGCACGACGCGGAAATGTTGTTCAACGAAGGCAAAGAACTTGGTGTGTATTGCGACGAGATCACCACGATGGAAACCGCCGTCGACGACGCGTACGCTTGGGTCAATAAAGCGCTCAAGATGGACACGCCGATGACGTCAATCGATGAATTGAAGACACACTTGGAAGCTTCGAAAGCGCTCGCAATTACAGTTACCGAATCGACGTGGCTTAAGAACCGAATCACCGTTCGTCAATGGGCCGAAGACATTAAGAACATGCTTCTCGTGAAAGACCCGATCGACGACGCGATTAAGGCGGTGAAAGAAGGCGAGGAGTTACTCGACTCTGCAGACTACGAAGTCGCTCCAGACGAAGAGAAACTTTTGATAAGTTTGAAAGGCCACGTAGACGCTGGGAAGAAATGGGAAGTAAAAGGTCGTCAAGCAGTTCAATGCGCGAATTCTAAGAGAGAAGCGGACAGGAAGTCTCTCGATGAAGTCGCTCAAATTGTGCGCGAAGGCGCGAGCATCCCTCTCAAACTCGAAGGGTTCGATTTTCTTCAAGAAACTGTCAACACCACCAAAGCGTGGCTCGAACGCGCGCAACCGTGTCTGAAAGGTAAACAGCTCACTCGACGTGGGACGGCGCAACCTCTACCGACGTTGGAAGAAGCGAAGCAGCTCGTCAAGGAGGCGCCGGACTTGCGCATCTACGTGAAGGAAGTCGCCGCTTTGATCGAACGCGTCGAAGACGCCGAATCTTGGAACGAAGAAGCGGAAGATTGCGTCTCGCGATGGCGCGAAGAAGGTGCGGAAATTACGTTTAAAGAATTGGAGTTATCGCACGAAGACTTTGGTTTGGAGTTACCAGCGATGGCTACGGTGAGAAAACGATTACGCGCGTTGGATTGGGAAGAGAAAGCGAGAGAGTGCTTTGCGTCTATTCTTGAGAGAATCGAAGGCACCGCCGGGACGTCGGAGAAAGGGAGCGGCAAGTCGTCGAAAGCATCAAAGAAACAAGAGGAAGAGGAAGAAGACTTACCCGAAGATGCCTTATTGGACGAGCTTCACGAAGAAGCCGAAGACTTGGACGAACTCAATCCGAAACTTCTCGAAGAAGTCAACAAACGATGGAAACTCGTGGACGAGTGGCGTCAAAAAGCAGACGCAATGTTGAATCCAGAGTTGGATGAAAACGGCAGGCCAAAGCAAACGATCGGTCCGGACGAGTTGGACGCTTTGATTTCGGAAGGGAAAAACTTACCGGCGATTGTCGCGAAAGTGGACGAGCTCGAGGCGAACTTGGCGAATCACCAAGTTTGGTTTACAGCGGCGAGAGAGTTGTTGGCATCGGCTCCGGTTCCAGTAGCTGCTGCTGCGGGTGATGATGGTGCAGCTGGTGCGAAAGGAGCTGACGACGATGGTAAAGAACAAGAGAAGCAGAAACGACGCCCATTCTCGGACTTCAAAGATTTGTTGAAGGAAGTCGAAAGCGAAGGAGACGCGTTCATGTGCCCAGAACGAGCGCAATTGACCGCGGTTGTCACTCGATGCGAAGAGTGGAACGACAATCTGCGAATGGCTTTGTTGCGTCGTCCGGTAGTTAACGCGAGCACCCATCCCACCGTTGTTGGCCCTGCAGGAGAAGAGAGCAAGCAAGAAGAGGTGCAACTGAATTCCAAGCAAGTTCTGCAAACGATTTTAGAATCTATCCACGCGGCTATTTTGGACGTCACCGGGACTGGTATTCCTCCGGAAACCGAAGACGGTCAATTTTGTCTCTGCAGACAAGCCGGGGGCGTACAAATGCTCGGGTGCGACGATTGCGGCGATTGGTACCATTTGAAGTGCATCAACATTTCTGCTTCTGCGGCAAAAACGATGAACAACTACGTGTGCGCGCCGTGCGTGGCAAAGAACGGAAAGCCGAAAGCACTGTCCTTGGAGACGTATAAATCGGTCCATCGAACGAAACGGCCGAACATTTTAGCGTTGAAAAGAGCTTTGCAAGAGTCTGTGTCTTTTCCGTGCGAAATGCCCGAAGAAGAGTTGATTATTGAAATCGTCAACGCGCACGACGCGTGGTGCTTGCGCGTTCGCGAGTGCTTGCACAATCACCACGTCCTCGAAACCTCCACGTCTGCGGAGACGCAAGCCGCGCATATTGCGAGAGCAACGACCAGAAGAGAAGCCGAAGCGAGAGCGAGAAAGGTCAACGAGGCGCAAATGCGCGGTGCAAACCCGCACAACGCCGAATTGACGGCCATTCAGCACGTCATGCTCATGGGCCAATCTGTCACCGCCGCGGCGACGCAACGCACGATTGCTTTGCAAGGCGCGCAAGCCAATCCAACTTTACTCTCCGAAGAGTTGAAGAATATTACCATCAACCAACTCACTTTGCTGCAACAGTTTGGCGTTCAGTTGGCGTTGTGTCAAGCGCAGTTACACATGGCGCCGGCGATTTCGCACCCGCACATTGTCCACGTCTTGATTTTGCGAGATCGACACGCGAAGCTGATGGAGCAACTCGCGGTCGAGTTGAAGAAGGACGACGGGGAGCAACAGATATTGGCAGCGATTACGCAAGCGATGGATCCGAACGCACAAGTTGCGGTTCCTCCATCTGTTGCCGCCGCTAACGTCGAAAGAGAAGCGGCAGCAGCAGCAGCAGCAGCAGCGGCAAAGGAGAAGGACGATTCAAAAGGAAAGGAGGAACCTTCGCCCGAGGAGGACGTGAAAAAGGAAGCCGGAGAAGCGCCGGCTGCCGCGCCGCCGCCTGAGAAACCAGCGCCCCCGGTGAAAGGAGGCAAGAAAGGTAAAGCTGCGGCAAAAGGTAAAAAAGGCGCGAAGGGGAAGAAAGTTGCAGAAGAAGTTGAAGCTCCCGCGCCCGAAGCGGCGGACAAGGAAGAAGAAGCTGTGAAAGAAGAGGACGCGGCGACGCCGATGGATGTAGGCAAAGACGCGCAAGCCGCGCAAGCCGCGCAAGCTGCTGCCATCGCAGCGCAAGCCGCCATGCAGCAACAGTTCGCGCAGCAACAACAGTTCCAGCAACAGCACGATCAACAATTTCTCGTTCACCAGCAACAGCAATTGCAGATGATGGGTGCGATGCAACCGCAACCGGGACAAGAACAAATGTTCGCCGCCGCGACAGCGCAACATCAACTCAGCGGTACCGGTCCTGATGGTACGCAACAACCCGTCGGAATTGACCTGAAGAAACAAATCTTTGCGGGCATGAAAGGTGCATTAGCCATGGAATTGGAACCGGTCGAGGAGACGTTAGCGATGATGAGAGAAGTGTGCGGCCCGGCGTGGCGACAACGCGCCACGTCTTTAATGCGAGGCCCGCCGTTCCCAAAACTCATCGAGTTGCACGAACTGAAAGAGACCGCCGTAGCCGCTGGCCTTTGTCCAGGAGGTGGTGTCGATCCATTAGCCGATCGCGCGTTTGCCTTAGAATCCGCCGGTCAACTTTGGCTCGAACACGCCGCCACCGTCGTCGAAGATAAATCCATTCCAATCGAAGCCGCTCGCGTTCTTTTGCGCGAAGGTCGAGCGTTACCCGTGCATCTCAAAGACGAACTGGAGGAGTTGGGCGAACGATGCGAACTCTATTGCGTCTGTCGATCCGCGTACGATGCGAAACGATCGATGATTTGCTGCGACCGATGCGACGGCTGGTTTCACTACGAGTGCATCGGCATGCAACCGCCTGGCTTGGACGAGCAAGAAGAGGCGAATATTAAGTTTGCGTGCCCGCAATGTTGCGAAAACCAAGGGATTCCGTACGTGCCTTTCAGACCTCTTCGGTGATATACACCGCGAAGAGAAAATCTTATCTATCTATCTATCTATCTATAACAACATTTAGCATTAACACAACAGTGATATAAAACTACGTAGCTACAACTTTTTAATTTAATAATACAAACTTGAATACTATCTGGTGCGAGTGCGTCGTCTATCTCTCTCTTAGTCTAAGAACTTCCCTCGTTTTAAAAGTTGCGACGGTTGCAAAATTTCTTGGAAAGCAACGATGTCCTCGTGTTCTTTTTCGTCATCGTTGCTTTTCTTGTTGAAATCATCGTGCACGATCGTTGTTGTTGTTGTTCTCTCCTCCCCTTCTTCTCCTTTCTTCTTTCGTAATCTGAACCGTTCGATTAACCCTTTCATGTATTTTGGCCTAGAATAATTCGCGACTGAACGACTCAACCAAATCGCACGCAACAAACGTTCCTCGTCTTCGCTCATGTCTCCCCGTTGTTCGTGCGATGATGATGATGATGATGCTATTCTCTTCTTTCTATCTTCTGTCGCGTGATATAGTAAAAGAGCCGCCGATACGGATAAATTAAACGACTCCGTAAAACCCGACATCGGCAAGTAGACTTTCCCGTCGGCCAACTCCTTCGCGGTTTCCGAAACTCCATCCAACTCGTTACCGAATATCACAGCCGTTGGTACCTCTGCCCAATCGTACTCTCCAACCGATTTTGCTTTCTCGTTATCGAAATCCGTCACCAGAACTCGAAACCCTCGCTTCTTCACTTTTTCAATGCACTCCGTTGTGGATTCGTACTGCGAGATGTGCTGCCATTTCACGGCGCCTCCGCTCGTCCGTCCGGACTGTTTAAAAACCAAACCTTTCTCTGCGACGACGCCAACCGCGCCTATACCCAGCGCTTCTGCGGATCGACACACCGCTAAAAAGTTCCCGGTATCGTACACGTTCTCCAATATCGGGAGCACGCTAAACACTCTCTTCGATACCGTCTCCTCTACGCGCCGTATTCGATCCGCGCCGATCATATCGTTCCCGACGACAATCTCTTCGATTTCGTGTATTTCCGCTTCAACGCCTTCAAAATTTAACCCGTTCTTTGTCGTGAACGGGAATATCTTTTTCTTCATCTGTTTCTTGTCGTTTACATCGTCCTCGTCCTCGCCTTGATACACTCGCTTCCTCCCGTGATAGAGGTACTTTTTATCGTACTCAACCGTTTTATCCATGAAACCTCTTCGAATAGCTTTCGCGGAATAATACTTCTCCTTATCATTCTCAGCATCAGTATCATCGCGAGTACTCTCGTTTTTCTCGTCTTTATGAGAAGAAAACGTTGAGGCGATGTGTCTTCCTCGTCCTCCTCTTCCTCCGTATAAAAGTCTTCCGTTTTTTGACGGCTTGAATTGGAAACGATTTCTGTCCGAACAAAAAGGCGACGAAGAAGCGACTGTGACACCACCAACTCGAGGCTTCATCGTCGCTGAGTGCTGAGGCGCGTTCGTGCCGCTGATGCGTGGATAGTGCTTGATCATTTTTATTACGCTTCTTCTGATGAGTCGTGGGAGCATAGTTTTGACGAGAATTGGATTCCCTTTTTGGTGTGTTGCTTATCATCATCCCAAACTACTTACAATAATGTCTCTAATCTACAGCTGCTCTATCTACTTTCTCTCTCTATATGTGTGTTATTAAAAGTTTTCTTCGGCGTACTTTTTAACGTCGATGTCGTTTTCTTCGCACGCGTGCCCGGGACAACATATTCGAATGGCGTTTTCCGGTGTCTCCGTAACTTCGTACGCCATCGCCTCTTCGGCGAATCTTCGAAACAACTCTCGGTAGTACTTTAATCGCGCTTTCTTGGTGAAGTATTTCTGGGCAAACTTTTGACCGTTTTTGGCGATTTGTTGCATCTCTTCGTCGTGTGTTCGCGCGTAGTGTAAAACCTCTAAAACGTCCTCTGGTTTCTCGTCGTTTTCCCAAAACTCCAAGTAATGCGTCTTTGGCTTTAAAAATTTACTGAAATACGTCTGGAACAATTTCTTCTCGCTGACGACGACGGAGTTCAATCCGAGCTTTTCCTCGAACTGAAACGAGTGGCCCTGACCGTCCAAGTGTAAAATGTATTTGTGTTCCATGTGTTCTCTCAGGGAGATTTTCGAGTACATCTTCACGTCTAAAAAACCATCCTCCAAGGAGGTTCGATTCTCCGCCCAATCGACGAAATTTTTCCTCGCTCGAATCTCCGCGTGCCGCCCCATGCGAGGGTACATGGTAAACCTCCCGACTAACTTCTCGTCCTTCTTCGACCACGGGAAATCTTCATCGAACTCTTCTTTTCTCGCGTACACGTTCTCGTCTATCTTGTTGTGCCTAAACCCAAACCCAGGGTGTAAAATGCACCCGGTTTCCTCCGGGAACTCTAGGTCGCGGCAAAAGCAAAGCACCGGAAGTCGTTCCTCGTCCGGAGGGTTGTAATCGAACGTCGATAACGCCATTTCCATCGGCGGCAACTTCGAACCATCCTCGCTGCTCATCTCTCCATCCTCTTCCCTCGTTTTTGTCTTTCCAAAAACCTCGCACAAATCGTAAAAGTACTCGTATATCAACTGGACGTGGTGTCCGTTAAACTCTCGCGAAGGTCTTCTCGTGGCGAGAAACAACTCGTTTTTCACCCAAACGAATCCGAACGCTCGGTGGTTCTCTGTCCCGTATTTCACGCGCGCTCGATTGGTCATTTCTCTGGTGACTTTATTCTTTAGGAATGGTTTTAAATCTTCGGTTATTTGCGCGTAGAGTAGTGATACATCCTCGTCGTCGTCTTTGATATCGAAGTCATCATCGGATGCTTCTGCGGGGAAAACAACATCGGATTCGATCTCTCGTTCCGCTTCCTCCGCGAATTCCAAGCGCGTTTCCAAAGAAACCACTCCTTCTTTCTCGCCACCAATACCTTCCTCCTCGATATTCGCGTTCGCGACGTTGAGTAAGAAGAACAACGCCGGGGCTGTGACGAGTACGAAGAGGAGGAAAAAACGCATTTTTTTTGTGAAGTCTTGTCTGTGGAAAAGGTCAACGAAATGAACTCTCTCGTTGTATCAAAAATCTATCTGCGTTTTCTGCGTTTTTCTCATTCGACGCTGTCGTCTTCCTCTTTTCGTCTGTCCTCCTCAAAATTCTTTTGAGAGAAGTAATTCGCCCTTTTGGACGTTCGATATTGCATTTCGAGCTCTTCTTGTAACAACAGAAGAAGACAAAGAAGAAGAAGCTCATTGAGAGAGAAAGGACTATTAAAGAAGAGTAAAACTTTCTAAAGACTTTACGATTTACTATGTTTTTCTCCTCAATAAGCTTCTTCTTCCGAAGAAGCAAAGTTTGTCTTCTGTTCTCGATGATGATTTTGACGATTACATTTTGTACCCGAGAAGTTGACGCGGCGATTGGGAATCACGGAAG
>Ga0209630_10001486_pt1 | contig 24931 bp, 25 predicted proteins | sample COG_01_FD_184745 | JGI IMG/M metagenome (GOLD analysis project Ga0209630, IMG submission 184745) | Pelagic Microbial community sample from North Sea - COGITO 998_met_01 (SPAdes) (version 2) | ecosystem: Environmental > Aquatic > Marine > Neritic zone/Coastal water | place: Helgoland, sampling... | reverse complement strand
TAAGTTTAAAATAGATAAAGAAGTAGAAATTGTGATGTCGAGTGACACCCCCGAGAGTATATGTAAATCGACAGGTTTAGGAATAATTGGCTTTAGTGATGCTTTCAAAGACTTAAGACCAGACATTATCGTTTTATTAGGTGATAGATATGAATTATTATCAGCAGCTTTTACAGCTTTAGTTATGAGAATACCTATCGCACACATACATGGAGGGGAGGTAACTATTGGTGCATTTGACGATGCAATAAGACATTCAATATCAAAAATGTCTTGGATACATTTTGTGTCTCACAAAACTTACAAAAATCGATTAATACAGCTTGGAGAAAATCCCTCAAATATATTTAATTTTGGTGGATTAGGAGCAGAAAGAGTAAAAGAAATAAAAAAAATAGAAAAAAAAGACTTAGAAAGTTTTTTAGGTATCAAATTAAAAAAAGACAAACTTTTAATGATAACTTTTCATCCCATAACTCTTGATAAAGCGTCATCACTTAGACAATTTAATAATTTACTGAAAGTGTTAAACGGCATAAAGGATAAATTTTTTATTTTTACATTACCTAATTCCGATACAGATGGCAGAATTATAATAGACTTAATTAAAAAATTCGTAAGTCAAAATAAGCATAGATCTAAATATTATACTTCATTAGGACAAAAAAAATATTTTTCTCTTATAAACTATTGTTATGCAGTTGTAGGTAATTCTTCAAGTGGAATTTTAGAGGTTCCATCTTTTAGAATACCGACAATAAATATTGGTGATAGGCAGAAAGGCAGAATTATGTCTGATAGTGTTATTAATTGCAACACAACCATAAGTTCAATTGAATATGCATTTAAAAAAATAAAAGGTGTAAGATTTCTTAATAAATTACGTTTTAGTAAAAACCCTTATTTTTCAAATGATACATCATTAAAGATCTCTAATAAAATTGCAAATATAAAAATTCCTCAAAATACAAAAAAAACTTTTTTTGATTTAAAATGAAAATTATGGATAAAGAAATTAAAAAATATTGCATAAACTCAAAGTGCTCAATACATGAGGCTTTACAACAACTTTCTGATATAGGTGAAAAAACTTTAACTGTAATTAATAATAAAAGTAAATTAATAGGAACTTTAAGTGATGGTGATATAAGAAAAGCTATTCTTAAGGGCGCAAACATTAATTTCAATATAAATAAAATTTTTAATCCCAAGCCTTTTTTTTTGTATGAAAAAAATAAAATTTCAGAAAAAGAACTTAAGTCTATTTTTATTAAACAAAGATATGACTCAATAGCAATTGTAAACAATGATAAAGATATAAAAAAACTAATATTTTGGAGAGATATATTTAAGAAAAAAAATTTGAAAAGTTTAAAAAATATTAGTGTAATAATTATGTCTGGTGGAAAAGGTAAAAGATTGGAGCCTTTTAGTAGTGTTTTACCAAAACCTTTAGTACCAATTCATGGTAAGACAATAATTGAGCACATAATTGATAATTTTACTAAAAATCATGTAAGTAATTTTTATATTACTTTAAACTATAAAAAAAATATTATTAAATCATATCTTAATGAAATTTATAGAAATAAAAAAATAAATTTCATAGAGGAAAAGAAATTTGAGGGAACAGCAGGGTCTATGAAATATTTAAAAAAGTATAAAATTCAAAAACCATTTATACTAACAAATTGTGATATAATTTTAAAATCAAACTATAAAGAAATTTATGACTGGCACATACATAATCAAAATGATTTAACATTAGTTACAACATTAATTAACTATCAAATTCCATATGGATCATGCGATATAGATAAAGATGGAAATTTAGTTAAGATTAACGAAAAACCAAAATATAATTATCTTGTAAATACGGGTTTTTATGTTATTTCGCCATCTTGTTTAAAGCATGTTAAGTTTAAAAATAAACTAGATATGCCTAATTTAATAAAAAGATGCATTGAAAATAAAATGAAAGTAAGTGTATTTCCCGTTGCACAAAATGATTGGGTAGATGTTGGTCAATGGGTGGAGTATAAAAAAGCAATAAATTTAATGGATAATTAAGATTTTGATTTAAATGGGAGAAACAAGTTTATGAAAATTACAATTTTAGGACTAGGATCAATTGGTAAAAGACATTTAAATACACTTTTAAGATTGAAGAAAAAATTTAAGATAAATGAAATATCTCTATTTGATACAAACCCCAAAAGAATAATTGAATTAAAAAATAAAGATAAAATAATTAAAATTTATAACAATTTTGAAGAAGCTATTAATAATTCAAAAGCAATATACGTTTGTACGCCTACTTCAATTCATATTCAAATATGTGAAAAAATAAACTCTTTTGGAAAATTTAATATATTTATCGAAAAACCTCTTTCTCATACTTTAGTAGGTTGTGAGAAATTAATTGAAATTCAAAAAAAAAATAAAAAGAAAGTAAGCGTAGGTTATATGCTAAGATACAACCCAGTTTTGAAAGAGATTAAAAGTATCTTATCAAAAAATACAATTGGAAAATTGTTAAGTATTAAAGCTGAAAGTGGTTTCTATTTACCATTTTGGCATCCTTGGGAAGATTATAGGGATTTTTATATGTCATCAAAACTTGGTGGTGGAGGAGTGGTACTGGATACTAGCCATGAAATAGATTATATGGTTTGGTTTGCTGGTAAAATTTTGGATGTACAAGGAAATTATGGCACAATTTCGAATTTAGAAATAAGTTCTGATGATTATGCTTCAGCATTATTCACATTTGAAAACAATATAAGAGGTGAATTGCATTTAGATTTGTTACAACCTATTCCATCTAGAAATGTAAAACTGATTGGTACAAAAGGTGTAATCATCGGTGATTTGATTAATAAATCGTTAAAGTTTAACACTATCAAAAATAAAAAGTGGAAAAATATTAATTTTAATTTTGACATTGATGATATCTATAAAGAAGAGTCAATAAATGTTCTTAATAATTTTCTTGGTAAAAAAAGCATTACAACATCTATCGAAGAATCATATCATGTAATGCAAGTAATTGAAGGTATTAGAAGATCACACCATTATGGCACAAGAGTAAGATTACCATTCTACGATTAGTCTTTTATCACAAATGAATAAAAAAATTCATGTATTAATACCTGCTAGAAAAAACTCTAAGAGATTAAAAAACAAAAATATAATTAAACTTAAAAACAAGGAATTGTTCTTATGGTCTTATATTTCAGCAAAATACTCTAAGCTAGTATCTACAATTTGCGTATCAACAGATAATACAAAGATTCATAAAATTTGTGAAAAAAAAAAAATTTTTTATATTAAAAGACCAAATCAATTAAGTACTGATAAATCTTTAGTTAAAGATACAATTATGCATTATTTAAAAACTTTTAAAAAAGAAAATAGACCTGAAATAATTGTTTTGTTACAACCTACTTCTCCATTGCGAGAAAGAAACCTTATAGACACTGGAATCAAAAAATTATTAAGCTCTAAAAAAGCATCTGCACTAGTAGAACTATGTCCACTAAAATTATCTTATGGCAAAATAATAAAAAATTTTTGGAAAAGTAATTTTAAAGAAGGGGCTAGAAAGCAAGATATTTCACCTCTTTACATTCCTAGCGGAAGACTTTTTATTTACAAAGTAAATGAACATTTTTTAAAGAAAAAAAAAATAAATTTCACTTATCTGGTGCAGAGCTATAATAAAAACGTAAATATCGATACTTATGAAGATTTAGTACGATTAAAGAATATTTATAAAAATTATGCAAATCAATATGAATATATTAATAACTATAAATTGTGAAAATAGTTTTAATTAATTCTCATGGCCCAATGGGAGCCTCAGTCGTTTCATCAATTATTGAACATTTGGGATTTTTAAATATTCCAGTAAGAAAACTAGGTTTGTTTGATTATTTAAGAAATAAATTACCAAGAAACTCTAATTATATGATTCGTAGATTTGAAAAACTTGCAAAAAAACACTCAAGCTCTTTTAAAATTGGTGGTGTAAATGTTTTAGATAGAAATTCTAGTGATTTTAATCAATTTATAGAGAAAGAAAGTATATTTGAAAAATTAAATGCTTTAAAAAAAAAGCAAGTTAAAAATCCTATAGAGTTATATGAAAAATTAAGATGTAGTTATAATAATTCTTTATTATACAAAAATGTTAACAATAATTTTACCGGTCATATTGAGATGACGACCAAAATACATCATCATGATCCAATTAAACTTTATAAGCTACTAAAGGAAAATTTTAGTGAGTTTTATGTAATTAATATACGAAGAGATTTCACTTCATGGCTAAATTCTTTATTCTCTCAGTGGCATTTAAATAAAAAAAATAAAAAAGGATTGAGATTAGTTAATATTAAAAAACTCTATAAAGATTATCATAATTATAATAATTTTTTAAATAACTTTCCAGGTTTGGAAATAAATTTTGATGATATTTTCTTACCAAATACAGAAAATACTATAAAAAAAATTGTTAAATATTTTGGAAAAAAAAATGATCTTAATTGGAAAGATTTAAAATATGATTTATATGGAAAAATAGTTAATTATGATAAAACATTTACCAAGCGTGATGATAAAATTAATTATTTAACAAAAAAAACCAAAAAGTTAATTTCTGAGTCTCAAACATCAAATTTTAAAAATACTATAAGTTTATTCTTTATATATTACAACTATATATATAGTTGGATTACTTTAAAATATAGGATTAAAAAAATTAAATATAAAAATTAGTTGTATTATAAATTACTTAATTCTATATCTCAATTATTAATGAAAACTTTTAGAATTATTCCAAGATTAGAAATAAAAAATCGAAATCTTATAAAGGGTATAAGACTAGAAGGATTAAAAAAAATAGGTGATCCAGAAAAATTTGCCCTTAAATATCAAATAGATTCAGCCGATGAGATATTTTTTGATAATATTGTATCAACACTTTTTGAGGAAAAACTGGATTTTGATTATTTTAACTTATTAACCAATAAAATATTTATACCCGTATGTATATCTGGTGGCATTAATTCAATAAATGATAGTATGAAATTATTTAAATCTGGTGCATCAAAAATATCTATAAATACACAAGCTGTTAAATCTCCTTATTTTTTAAAAAAACTAATTAAAAACATTGGTTCACAAAGTATATCAGTTTTAATTCAAACAAAAATTATTAATAATAAATGGGTAGTCATGACTGATAGTGGACGAAATAACTCAGATAAAGAATTGATAAGTTGGATATCTGAAATACAAGATATAGGTGTTGGAGAGATTTTTGTATTATTTATTGATAATGATGGCAAACAAAATACTCATTTAAATTATGAAATTATAAAGAAAGTTTGTCTGCATTCAAAGGTACCTATTCTAATTGGAGGAGGTATTGATAGTTTTGAAAAAATTACAAACTTGATAAATCTTGGTATTGACGGATGTTTTATTTCTAGATGTTTACATTATGATTTGATAAATATTCGCAAAATAAAGATGCAACTGCTAAAAGCTGGCTATAAATTGCGCATTTAAGATGAAAAAAATAGGTATAATTAATTTCCCAAGTTCAAACGTTAAAAATCTTATCTCATCTTTAAGAAGGAATAAATGTGATCCAAAATTAATTTCAAATAGAAAAGAATTGCATAGGGTTGATAAATTAATTTTACCTGGTGTTGGAAGTGCAAAAGCTGCTTTAGATTTTTTAAACCAAAAAAATATGAAAAATGATTTAAAAAAAATTGTTAATAATCAAACACCATTATTAGGAATCTGTTTAGGTATGCAAATTCTCTTTAAACATTCAGATGAATTTAATATCCCCTGCATTGGTTTATTTAATGGGAAAGTTAAAAAATTAAGTAATCAATTTTTAAGTGTTCCAAATATAGGTTGGCATAAAATAAAAAAACAAAAATATAAAAATAATAAAATAACATCTATTTTTGATAATAAAGCAAAATACTTTTATTTTATTCATTCGTATTATTGTTTAACAAAATATGATTTTGATTTGTCTTTTTCTTTAGATTATGATTATAATATTTTAGCAGCCTTTGAGCATAAAAATGTTTTTTGTACTCAATTTCATCCAGAATTAAGTGGTGAAGCAGGAGATAAGATAATAAAAAATTTTATTAAGATTTGATGAATTATAATACTAAATATGGATTACCAAAAAAAGTCCAACACTGCAGTAATTGCTTAATGACAAATCAGGAACCATATTCAATAAATGAATCTAAACACAAAAAAACAAAAATAAAAAAAAAACATTTAATTATAGAAGATGATGGGCTATGCCAAGCTTGTAATTATAATAATAAAAAGATTAATAAAATAGATTGGTCTAAAAGAGAGAAAAAACTATACCAACTATTAGACAAATATAGAAAAAATAATGGCGAGTATGATTGTATTGTCCCAGGAAGTGGAGGCAAAGACAGTTCTTATCAATCTCATATACTTAAATATAAATATGATATGAATCCTTTAACAATTACTTATTCTCCAATACTTAAAACAGATATTGGAAAAAAAAACTTTGATAATTGGATTAATATAGGAGGTTTTGATAACCTATTATATACTCCAAATGGAAAAGTATTATCAAAACTTTCCAATCTTTCATTTAAAAATTTACTTCATCCAATGCAACCATTTAAATTTGGAATAAAATCATTTGCAGCTAGAGTAGCATGTAAATTTGACATTAACTTGATTTTTTATGGTGAACCTTATTCGGAGTATGGAAATTCAGAAACTTTTGAACCACACTATTCCTCTGAGTGGTTTATAAACAATAATGAACCTTTTTTTGGTGGACTTCCTCTAAAAAAAGTACTGAATATTACAGGCCTGTCTAAAAAAGATATAAATCCTTTTTTGTCTCTTAAATCTGAAGAAACTAATAACAAAGATATAAAAGCATATTTTTTAGGTTGGTATTTGAAATGGGATCCTCAAGAAATATATTATTATTCAACAGAAAAAAATGGATATAATTTAGATGAGTACAGAACTGATAGTACATACGGTCGATATTCAGGAATAGATGATAAATTTGAGTCTTTACATTTTTATTGCAGATATATTAAATTTGGTATTGGTAGAGCGAGACTAGATGCTTCACAAGAAATAAGAAATAATCACATAACGAGAGAAAATGGGATCAATCTAGTCAGAAAATTTGATCATGAAATACCAGAAAGATACTTAAACGATTGTTTGAGATTTATGGATATTACAAGAAAAGAAGGAATGGATATTATTGATAAAGCTAGACCAAATCATATATGGAAAAAAATAGGTAAAACTTGGAAGAAAATTCAAGACATAATTTAATTAAATAAATGAAAAATAAGTATATTTACCTTTCAATTGAGATATTTAGTCGAGAAATCAATGGATTATTAGAATTATCAAGACAAGCAATATCACAAAACTACCAAGTAATATTAGGCGACAGGCAATCATTTTTAAAAAATATTCATAATTTACCAAAAGGCATCTTATTTTATAAATCTGCAAGTAAAATTGATGAGGTTTATTATAACGCTTTCTATAGAATGGGCCATAAACTTAGCTGTCTTGATGCCGAAGGTTTGATATTTCATAATTTTGATTTTTTTTTTAAAAACAGACTAACTATAGAAAACTTAAAAAAACTCGATTATTATTTTTTGTGGGGGTCAAAACAGCAGGAAATTGCTATAAAAAAATTTCCACAATTTAAAGAAAAATTTAAAATTACGGGTGGACTTAATGCTAGTAATTGGATTGATGATAAAAAATCAATTCAAAAAAAAAATAACAATGCAAATATAGTTTTTTTTACTAGTTTTGGTTCATTCAATCATTTCTCAATTAATCAAGAAAAAGAAAATTTAGAAATTAAAATTTATGAGCTGGATAATAATGAAATAAAATATATTAATGATTATTCACAATTTATTAAAAAACTATTTTTTGATTATCAAAAAATAATTGAGAAGTTAGCGAATTCAATTTATCCAAGAAAAATATTTATAAAAGTTCATCCTTCAGAAAGTGATATTCCCTGGAAAAAGTTATCAAGACAATTTGAAAATATAGAAATTACTGAGAAGAGTGTTGAAAACTTAATATCTGAATATGAAATTATAATTCAATCAGAAAGTACAACTGGTGTTCAAGCATTTATTAAAAAAAAAAAAACGTTTTCGTATATTCCTAGAGAGTATAAAGACTCTAAATTTCCTCTTGAAGTGATAAAAAAAACATCAAGTATGACTTATGATATGTATCAATTTATAAGCACTGTTTCAACTCAAAAAAATTGCTCTAACAAAATTGATTTTCAGTATTTATCTTTATACTTAAATAATCTAAAAGACAATAATATTGCACAAAAAATTCTTGAAAATATAAATAATTTACATTTATCAACTTGTCAAAATTTAAAATTTTATAAAACTATTTCGTATTTTAAATTATCTTTTTTTTTCATATTTTGCATTATTAAAAGCAGATTTAAAATTTTTTTTAAAATATTACCTTTTAAATTTAAACAATTAGTTGATGAACAATTTTTGGCATATGGACCTCCAAAAACACAGTTTTTATATTTTTTAAAATTTTTATATACAAAGCCCTATATAAAAATGCTGGTATCAGAAATTTTTAAAAATAAGATTGAAAAAAAAATTGAGATTTTAAATTCATACGGAGTTCGAAAAAGAAAAAATTTTAATAAAAACTTCCTATTAGAAAATTTTGAATTTTTATTAAACTATGAACTTAAAGAAATAGATAAAAATTTGATTTTAATTAAAAATAGATAATATTACAATTAAATGAATAAGATATTTATATACCAGAAAACTAAAATATTTTTAGATTTTATAAAATAATTTTTATTAATTTTAGAAGCTTTGGTGATATAAATTACTTAATTTTTTTATTTTATTTAAGTTTTAAAATATTAACATTAAAGATAAATTTATGAAAGTAATTCTTATTGCAAAAAAAAATAAACCTTATGTAAATAAAGTAATACTGTTAAGTAAAAAATTATTTCAAAACACAATATATTTTGATGCAGAAAAAAAAATAAATTTTAAAGATATTATTGATTTAAATTGTGACATTATTTTTTCATATATATCAGGTCAAATCTTATCTAGTAAAGTCTTAGACAATACATCATTGTATAATATTAACTTTCATCCTGGCTCTACTAAATATCCTGGTTTTGGATGCTTCAATTTCGCTTTATATAATAAGGCTAATTATTATGGGTGCACAGCACACTTGATGAATAAAAGAGTAGATACAGGAAGAATAATCGATGAAAGAAATTTTGCAATCTCTAAAAATGAAACAGTATTATCTCTTAGTAAAAAAACATACAAACATATGTATTTTCAATTTAAAAATGTTGCTAGTTATTTGTCTGAAAACAAAAAAATTAAGATTATAAATAATAAATGGAAGAGAAAACCTTATAAAAAAACACAACTTGAGAAACTTTGTAAATTAAACGTTAAAATGTCTAAAAATGAAATTCATAATAGAATTCAAGCCACTTATTATCCAAATAAACCTGGTGCTTATTTGAATTTTAAAGGGTATAGATTTAAATTATCATAAATTAATATAGAATAGGATAAATTTTATGAAATTTTTATTTAAAAAGATAATTTCAATTTTCGTAGTTGCTTTAGATAAGATTTTTCCATCAGCTTTTGATGACGCAATGAATAGATTAATAAGTCATAAAATTGACGGTCAAAATGTTGATTTTTTTGTCCTCGGGCAAAAATCAAGATCTCGATCAACCATAAATTTTTACAAGGAGCCAGATACAACGGCATGGATTGACTCCTTTGAGAATAATTCTTGTTTTATTGATATTGGATCAAATATAGGTGTATTTAGTATTTACGCAGCATTAAAAAAAAAATGTTTTGTTTATTCATTTGACCCATCTTTAAATGCTAATTTTATTATTTAATGAATATTGCTAAGAATAAACTTAAAAGTAAAGTTTTTTTACATCCTGTTTTGCTATCTAACAATCAATCTTCAAGTCAATTTTTAGAGACATCCATTCCTAACGATAGGCTAGATAATTTAAGTGGATTTGCTTTTATGGATGGAAATACAAATAAACCAAACCTTTTAAAAAACCTAAACCATGCAAATTATTTTGTTCCATCATTTAAATTAGATGATTTCAATTTTGAAAGGCCAGTAGACTATATAAAAATAGATGTCGACGGTGTTGAATTAGATGTAATTAAGTCAGGACTTAATACAATTAATCAAAGCTCAGTAAAATCTATAATGATTGAATTAGACAGAAGTGATAAAAAAAAATATGAAGAAATATTGTCAATTTTGAATTCGTCAAAATTTAATTTAGATGAAACTTTAAATAGTATTTCAAGAAAATCAAAGAAAAGAAATTACAATGTTTATAACCACTTCTTTTTTAAAGAAAAATGAATCACTTAAAAAGAAATTTACAAAGTAAAAAGAGAGTTCGAGTAATTGCAGAAGCTGGTGTAAATCATAATGGTGATATCAAAAAGGCATATAAGTTGATTGATATTGCTAAAAATTCAGGAGCAGATATTGTTAAATTTCAATTATTCAAAGCAGAGAAGCTAGTAACCCAAAATGCTCAGATGGCTAAATATCAAGTTAAGAATTTGAAGTTATCAAAATCATCAAGTCAATTTGATATGTTAAAAAAATTAGAGTTAAAAGATATAGATCAAAAAAGATTAAAAAATTACTGCCAAAAAAAAAAAATTCAATTTATGTCAACTCCTTTTGATGAGGACTCTGCAGTTTTTTTGAATAAAATTGGTGTAAGTATTTTTAAAATACCATCTGGTGATATTACAAACTATCTATTACTTAAAAAAGTAGCTTCTTTCAAAAAAGAAGTTTTTTTATCAACAGGTATGGCTAATTTGAAAGATATTAGAAATGCACTTAAAATATTGAAAAAATTTGGATTAAAAATGTCAAATATTACAATAATGCAATGTAATACAGATTATCCAACTTCATTAGATGATGTAAATTTAAATGTTCTCAATACTTTTAAAAGATATTTTAAAACATACGTCGGTTATTCTGATCACACTTTAGATATTGATTTACCCTCTTATGCTGTAGCGATGGGGGCAAGTGTTATTGAAAAACATTTTACAATAAATAGAAACTTAAAAGGACCTGATCACAAAGCAAGTTTAATGCCTTTGGAATTAAAACAAATGATAGATAAAATTAGAAAAGTCGAAGTTTCTATGGGAAGTCATGAAAAAAAACCAACATTTAGTGAAAAAAAAAATATGTCAATTGCTAGAAAATCAATTGTTGCTGCAAAAAATATAAAAAAAGGGGACGTGTTTACTTCATCTAATATTACATGTAAAAGACCCGGCACAGGATTATCTCCGATGCTAATACCAAAGATAATTGGAAAATTATCGAAAAAAAATTATAAACAAGATCAAATAATAAAAAACTATTAATAAATATGAATTCTCTAACTGAGCTTAGAAAAAAAAAAATTAATTTTATTAGAAAAAAATTAAATTCAAAAAAACCATCATTTGGAACTTGGCAGCAGATACAATCTATGGAAATATCAAAGATATTATCAAATGGCGATTATGATTGGATTGCCTTAGATTTAGAACATGGAGCTTTTGATAATTCTTTTTTAAACTTTGCGTTTGATAAAATCATCTCAAATGGATGTTTGCCCTTAGCTAGAATTTCAAAACCTGATAAATATCTTGCAAGATCTGTTCTAGATTATGGTGCTGGAGGTATTATTGTACCTATGATTGAAACTAAAGAACAACTAGAAGAAATTATTAATGAAGCTATTTGGCCGCCTTATGGAAAAAGAGGAGTAAGTTTTTGTAATGCAAATGATTTTGGAGAAAGTTTTAACAATTATTCCAAAGAGGCCAAGATACCACTAGTCATTGCAATGATTGAAAATCAAAAAGGTGTAAAAAATTTAGAGAAAATTTTATCAGTCAAAAACTTAGATGCTATATTGATAGGACCATATGATCTTTCAGCCTCGTTGGGTATTGTAGGAAAATTTTCACATAAAAATTTTATTAAATGTCAGAATGAAATATTTAAAACCTGTAAAAAATTTAGAGTACCTTTTGGATTTCACATTGTTGAACCTGAGAAAAAAATAATAACAAATAAATTAAATCAAGGTGCAACGTTTATTGCTCTAGGCACAGATACTACTTTTTTAAATAAGTTTTCCAAATTAAATAGATACTATGAAAGAAAATGAAATAAGACCTAAAGATATTTTTAATAAATATCTGAGACTAGCGAAGCAAGATTGCTATGATATTTTTAAAAATTCAAAAAAAATAAAATTAAAATGCTATGCTTGTAATGGAAATTCTAAAAAATTATTTTCAAAATATGGTTTTAATTATTGTGAGTGTATTAATTGTAAAACTATCTTTGTTAATCCAAGACCTAAGGAAAAATATTTTCGAGACTTTTATTTAAATGGTAAATCAGTAAAATATTGGTCAACTACATTTTATAAAAAAACTGCGAAAAATAGAAAAGAAAAATTATGGAAAAGAAAAGCAGAAATTATTTTAAAAAGATTAGATAAAAATATAGAAATAGTAGATATTGGTGGAGGTTATGGTTTATTTGCTGAAGTAGTTAGAGAAATTTCTGATAATCCAATAACAATAATAGAACCTAACAAAGAATTAGCGTCTATATGTAAACAAAAAGGATTTATTGTAATTGAAAAATTTATTGAAGATGTGAAGAATGAGGATTTGTCAGAAAAAAAGAAGTGTTTTTTAAATTTTGAACTTTTCGAACATCTGTTTGATCCAAAAGACATGGTAACAAAACTTTATCAAATAATGAAAAAAGGTGATTTATTTTGTTTTACTACGTTATCTGGATTAGGTTTTGATATACAAATGTTAAAGGAAAATTCAAAATCAATTTTTCCCCCTCATCACTTAAATTTTTTTAATCCAGATTCTGTGAAATTAATGTTAAAAAAAATAGGATTTAAAAATATAAATGTAGAAACACCAGGACAACTTGACGTAGATATAGTAATAAATGATTTAAAAAACTGTAAAGATCAATTCATGAAAAATTTTATATCTAAGCTTAATGAAAAACAAATTATCGAATTTCAAAAAATGCTTGTTAAATCAAAACTAAGTTCACATATGTGGACGTGGTCAAATAAGTAACGTGGAATAAATCTCATGAAAAATATTGCTCTAATTCCAGCGAGGCTTGGAAGTTCTCGTTTTCCAGGTAAACCTCTTGTAAAAATACTTGGAAAACCTTTGATACAACACGTTTGGGAAGGTACATTAAAATCTAAATTGATAGATACTCCTGAAGATATCAAAGTTGTTGAAAATTTTATTTTGCAATTAAACAAAAATTAATGAATTTAGCTGTATTTTTAACACGCGGATATGATTTATCTTTTTGGAAAAAAAATGGCACCTTAAAAAGAGAACTGGGTTACTATAAAATTTTACAAAAAAAAAATTATAAAATAACATTTGTAAGTTATGGCACTAAAAAAACTGATTATGATTTTATAAAGAATACAAATTTTGAGATTTTAAATAGACCAGTTTGGGCTCCTCTACTATTATATTCATTTATTCTTCCATTTATTCATTACAAACATCTCAAAAAAGTTGATGTAATAAAAACAAATCAAATTTTTGGGACTCTTGAAACTTATTTTTGTTGTATTTTATTTGGTAAACCCATGTATTCTAGAAGTGGTTATATACCATCTTCGAAAATAAGTTATTTAAGTTTATCAATTTTTTCTAAGATATTGATCTATATTGAGGAATTTATTGCTTGTAAATATTCTAAAGCTATATCAGTATCAAGTAAGCATTCCATTGATCATTTATCAAATAGATACAATATTCCAAAAAAAAAGTTTGTTTTACTGTATAATTTTGTTGACTCAGTTTTTTTTTACAAAAAAATTTACAAAAAAAAAAATAAAAAACGAAAATTAGATATTTGTTTTGTAGGAAGATTGGTTGAATCAAAGCAACCATTGTTATTATTAAGTATAATTAAAGATTTTAAAAATATTAATTTACATGTTCTTGGTGATGGGAAATTGAAAAAAACGTTAAAAAAAGAAAGTTTAAGAATAAAAAATAAAGTAATTTATTATAAAAAAATTGATAATTTAAAAATGCCAATGTTTTTTAGTGATAAAGATGTTTTGTTATTCCCAACTCTTGAAGAGGGGAATTCAAAAGTAATTTTAGAGTCATTGGCATGTGGCTTAATAGTAATGACGAATGATATAGATTGTAACAAAGAATTAATTAACCATAAAGTAAATGGTTACTTAATCAAAAATAATAATCTTAAGATTTATAAAAAACATTTGAAAGAAATAATAAAAAATGAAAAAAAAAAATTTCTTTTAAGTAGAAATGCTTATTTATTTGCTAATAAAAGATTTAATTTTAACAAATTTTTAGATATAGAGCTTTTGCAATTTAAAAAATGTATACAGATATAATAAATAAATTAATTACTGTAAAAAAGATTACTAAATTTAATTTCATTAATTTAGTAAAAATCTTATTAAGATTAATAAATAAATATTTTATTTACTTTTCAAATCTAAACCCATTAACAAATAAACCTTTAATGAATCAGAATTATTTCACTGAGATTGCCAAACATGCTTCTAAAAAGATATATCCAGCCGCAGATGATTTTGAAAGACAATCAGATTATAAAATTGACTCTAAGTGGATAAATGAACTTGCATTGTTAACACAAGTAGTAAAAAAAGATCATGAAATTTGTTATGCGCATGGTAGAATTTTATATAGTTTAATTAGAAAAAAAATTAGTTCCTCTAAAGATTTTAAAAATATTTGTATATTTGAAACAGGTACGGCAAGAGGATTTTCTTCTTTGTGCATGGCCAAGGCTTTGGATGACTCAAATGCAATTGGTAAAATAATTACTTTAGATCAGTTACCACACCATCAACCAATTTATTGGAACAATGTAACAGATCATTTAGTGGGTAAAATATCTAGAAAAGAACTTTTAAAAGATTGGAGTGAATTAATTGAAAAATATATAATTTTTCTAACAGGAGATAGTAGGATTTTAGTAAGCTCATTAAATTTTTCTAGAGTCCATTTTGCTTTTTTAGATGGTTGTCACACCTATAAAGATGTTCATTTAGAATTTAATGTTATTAAAGAAAGCCAATTTAATGGAGATATAGTTGTTTTTGATGACTATACAAATAATTTATATAGCGAAGTTGTAAATGCTGTTAACGAGATTTGTGAGAAGTACTCATATTCAAAAAAAATTATACATCTTAACGAAAAAAGATCTCTTTTAATCGCAACAAAAAAATAGTTTATTAATAATCAAAATTTATTTTTATTAGTCTTAATAATTACAACTAGATTTAGATTTTTTATAAAAAAAAATACATTAGTACTTAAAAAAATTAAATTTTATAATTTGAATATTTTATCAAATAAAGTTTTAATTTTTTTTAAAAATGAGCTCAACATTCATGGAGTCAAAAGTATTTTTAATTTTTCTATCAATTAATAATTTGCTCTTTTTAAACATTTTTATAATTGGCTCTGCACTATTAAGTCTATTTTCTGCATAATCATCAGTTTGTACATTTGTTATTAAATTAAGAATAATGATACCTTCTTTTGAAGCAACTCTCTCCATTTCTGAAATAAATTTTTCTAAATAAAGTGAATGATCTATAATATTAGTGAAAATTAAATCAAACTCTTCATCTTTATAAAATAAATCATGAATATCTCCCTTAATTGTGTATGGTAGAAATTCTGCTAAATCTATACCTATAGCATCTAATCCTAATTCCCTGAGCACAAAAACTTCTTGGCCGCTTCTCGAGCCTAAGCATAGAGCTTTTTTTTTGTCTTTTATGAATTCTTGACTTCGATCAAATAATTTTTTAAATCCATCTACTTTAACTTCCCACTCAGTTCCTTTCCATTTAGCAATTCTTTCAGGGTCAAGAGTTTTTTCCAACTGTTTTTTTAGGTACTCTTCGTATGTCTTATGTCTATTAAATACTTTTAATTTACCATCAATAAACTTTGAAAAGTAATTAAAATAGATTTTTTTTATAAAACTTTTGATTTTCATAACTTATATAGTATCTTATTATCAATTGTTATTTTATTTAAACTTTAATAAAGTAATTATATTTATATTTTATCAAATTTAATTTAGTATTAAAATCCAAAAATGAAACTAGTCATTTATATACCATGCTTGAATGAAAGCAAAACAATCATGGATTTACTGGACTCCATTCCTCAAAAATTAGTGGGAGTAAATGACATAAAGATATTAGTTATTGATGATGGAAGTACAGATGGTACATCTGAGATAATTAAGCAAAAATACAATGAAATAAATATAATTAAACATAATTTCAATAGAGGTTTGGCGGAAGCATTCAACACTGCTATGAAATTTTGTAAAAATCATAATGCAGATGTTATGGTTAGTTTAGATGGAGATCATCAATATAAAGCAACAGATATTCAAAATATTATTGATCAAATAATTATAAAAAAATTTGACTTAGTAATTGGCAATAGACAAGTTGAAAAGATTTCCCATTTTTCGAAAATTAAAAAATTAGTCCATAAATTTGGAACATTTTTTATAAATCGGTTCTTAAAAATTAAAATTTCTGATCCAGTCTCTGGTATGAGGGCATACTCAAAATTTGCTATTAATAATTTAATTGTTCTTAATAAATTCACATATACAGTTGAAACATTATTTCATGCAGATTATTTAAATTTGTCTGTTCAAGAAGTAATGATTGATACAAATCTTCCTACTAGAAAATCAAGATTATTTAAATCGAATTTACAATATTTATATAAAACGTCACACACGCTCTTAAGTGTGCTTATTTATTATAAATCGACCCTCCTCTTAAATATTATATCGATACCATTTTATTTTTTTGGCCTCTCTCTATGGTTTAGATATTTATTTAAATTTTTATATGAAGAGGGCTTATCAGGCAGATATATACCATCCATATTAGTTGGTGGTATTTCGATATTGATTGGTATAAATCTTAGTTTATTTGCATATTTAACAACTTATATTAGATTTAATCAAATCTACCTTATTAAGAAATTGTTTAAAAATGCTAAGTGACCATTTTAGTAAAAAAAATTTTTTCCTTTTTTTTTTAACAATATTTTTTCTAGTATTTTTTAAATCAAAAAATTTTTCACCCATATATGATTATCAGGGAGATAGTTTATCATATATTTCCTTTGTTACTTCTGTGCTTTTAGATTTTGATTTAGATTTTAAAAATGAGCCAATAAATTTTGAATATTTTAAATATGAATTTCCACCACATCCAGTAGGGGTAGGAATTATAGCGTCCATTATATCATATCCATTTTCATTACTTGATAGATTTTTTGATACAGACATTATTTATGATAGGCAAAAATACCAATCATCTTTTTTAATTATAGGCATGATTACTTCAAGTATTATTATGTTTTATTATGGAACTCTTTTTTATTTGAAATCTATAAAAATTATGAAGATTAATATTGATAGAAGTATTTTCTTATTGATAATTTTGGGAACAGGAATTTTATATTATGTTTTTTTTACTCCTATTTTTTCTCACATATATGAATATTTCTGTTTATCTATTGTTTTTTTTCTATCACTAAAATACGCAAAAAATTTTGCACATAAAGACTTATTCCTTCTTGCATTGGCACTTACTATGTCCTTATTGGTACGATACAATAATTTTAATTCCTATTTAATACCATTTATTGTTATTCTGACTGAAATATTTAGAACAAAAAAAAAAATTCCCAATATAAAATGCTTCTTTAATATTAGTGCTTGTGTTCTTTCAAGTTTTATTATCACAAATCTTGTGACTTATTTTTTTTTTGAAGCTTATATTTTTGAATTTAGTAAAATTTACAGTTTAGAGGCTACTCAAAAAGTTTTTGATTCATCAGACATCATTGAAATGTTTAAAACTTTATTTTTTTCAATAAATAATTTTTTTATTTTGGTTTTTACATATGAGGCTGGCACAATATATTCAAATCCATTAAGTTTTTTTGTTTTATTTTTTGTAATTTTTTTGGCTTATAATTTTTATGTAGAGCATACTAATAAAATATTTGTTATTTTATTTTTATTGTTAAATTTATTTTTTTTTGGATTTCCCTATTTGGTAGCCTTGGCATGGAAATCATCAGCTGGAATGTATGGATATCGATATCTTTTAAGTTTAACACCCTTAATTATTTATAATACAGTTTTACTTTTACATTATATAAAAGATCTAAAGATAAAAAGATTTATAAGCATTATTATTATTATATTTTCAATAAATTCATTAATCTCTCAGATGTTTGCCGATACAACAAACAATTTATCCAGAAAAAATACACTAAACTCTTTTGGTATAGTAAGAGATGGAGTGTACAAGGATTATAATAAAAACTTTTATGGAGAGTTGTTCTCAAAAAACCTTTATTACGAAACAATGATTAGAGGTGTAGGAAGTTTGATAGCAGTAAAGTTTATTGAAAGAATTAATTTCTATAACCTAATTGATAAAGAAAAAAAAAAAATATATGAATATTATTTTCCCAATCTTAATTATCATTTATTCTTAAAAATTTTCTTTGTCTATTTTATCTGGATAGTAACATCTATGAAAATTCTAAAAAAAAAATAAAATGAAAAATCAATCATCAGAAGGTCTTTTTAGTAAATACCTTCAAAAAAAAATATTAATTGAAGTTATAAAATGCATCCATAGATTAAAGAAAAAAAAATAGAATTACCTGATTTTTCAAAAAAGAGTTATTTTGAATATATATTTATTTAATTATGCAAATCAAATTGTGGTTATTAAACTTAAAATTTTTTAAAATTTTAAAAATTTCAATATTTAGTTTTATTTCAAGTAATATTTATTTTTATATTATTCAAGATTATTTTAAGATTTTGATCCTTTGTTAACAACCATGGTAATCATTTTTATGCAGAATTATTTTTTATTTACAATAAACAATGTTTTTAAATTCACAACTGGAAGTTTTTTGAAATTTATATCTATAATATTGCTCGGTCGAACTTTAGAAATTTATATTTTTTTGTTTTTAGAGAAATTTATTTTTATTAATCATCAGCTAATATTTTGTATGACATTGATCATTTCAAATATATTTAAATTGTTATTAATCATACCATTCAGAAAACAAGAAAAATATTAAAATGAGTAATATAAAGAAACCATTAGTTTCAATTGTTTTAAGTATATATAATGATGAAAAATTTTTAAAAAAATCAATAAATTGTCTTCTGAATCAAACTTATAAAAATATAGAAATTATAATTATAAATGACGGTTCAAACGATAAATCTTATAAAATTTTAAAAATATTTGAAAAAAATTATAAAAATATTTATTTAATAAATAATAAAAAAAATATAGGACTTACAAAATCACTCAATATTGGAATAAAAAAATCTAAAGGAAAGTATATAGCTAGACAAGACTGTGATGACATCTCTTATGCAGAAAGGATATCAAAACAGGTTGATTTTCTTGAAAAAAATAAAGAAATTGTTTTATGTGGGACACAAAGGATAATTGTAGATACCAGAATGTCCAAAAGCTACAGAGATTTTTTGCCTTTTGAAGATTATCAAATAAGAAAAAAAGCTCTTATATCGAATCCTTTTTTTCATTCATCAATAATGATTAGAAAAAAAATCTTATATAAAGTTGGATTATATAATGAAAAATTTAAGTATGTTCAAGATTTGGAGCTTTGGAGTAGAATAATTTTTAGATACAAAACAGCAAATTTAAAAGATATATTATGCAGAAAATATATAAGTAAAGAAAGAATTTCATTTAATAAAAAAAAATTTTTAATAAGAAATTTTTGTTCTTTTAGAGCAAGGTTAAGTATATATAAAAAAGGCAACTATACTTTTTTAGATTTTTTCAAAATGTTATTTTTTTTTTTAAAAAGTTTATGAATTTAAAATATCCATACTTCATTGGGATAGGTGGTCATCGATGTGGCACAACTTGGTTTTATGAAAACTTAAAAAATATTAATAATTTAAAATCATTATCTAAAGAAACACATTTTTTTTCAAGACATTTTGATCATGGTTTTAATTGGTACTTTAATGAAATTACGGCTAAAGACTTGGAACAACCATTTTGTGAATTTTCAACTTCTTATTTATATGACTACAATGCTCCAAAAAGAATTAAAAAATATTTTCCTAAAACAAAAATAATTGTAATTTTAAGAAATCCAATCTATCGATTTTATTCCCATTATAAACATGAAATATATGTGGGACATAATACTTCAAATGATTTGAAAAATTCTTACATAATGAATCCATCTTATTTTGAACTAGGAAATTATTTTCCATATTTAGAAAGATGGTTAAATTTTTACAGTAAAGATGAAATATGTGTGATTTTATTTGATGATATTTTAGATGATTCTTTAGCAATATTTAATAAGGTTCAGAGCTTTTTAGGTTTTGACACTTTAAGTCAATCAAATAGACTAACTTCATCAACAAATATATCAATGATTCCAAAAAATAGAATGTCATCTTATATTCATTTTTCTATTAAAAATATTCTTAAAAATAATTTTTTTTTAAAAAATATGTTTCCACAGGAGTTAAGAAAAACTTTTAAAAAAAAAATTGAAAAAAAAATTCTTACACAAATTCCTTTTAACAATGATGATTTTAACTTTGTAAAAGAAAAATATTTAACTGATCAGATGAAAATTAATTTTGAAAAACTTTCCTTATTAATTGATAGAGATTTACAAGATTTATGGTTTAGAAAACATAATGATTGACCAAAAAATAATATTTACAGGTGATATTCATCACATGGGCATGGGTGGCTGTGATCAAGAAGATGTTTTAAAAAAAAATAGATATATTTCAGAGGTAAAACTTTGTAATGAATATCTGGAGATACTTAATTATCATGGTTTTAAACCAATACTTTTTTTTACCGGAAAGTGTTTAATTGAAGAGTTGACTGAAATTAAATATTTAATCAAAAATTATAAATTTTTTGTAGGAGGTCATACATATAGTGCATATCAGCCTAAAATTATTTTTAGATCATTTTATAGATTGTTTGGAACTTATTATCCTCTAAGATTTTTACAAAATGTAGATATTAAATACACTAAGCAGTTATTTTTAAAAAGAATTAACATAGATATTAAGTATTGGAGAGGTCATGCTTATTTTCAGGATAAAAATACAAATAAATTATTAAAAGAAAACGGGATAGAATATGTATCAAACGATGTTAACTTATCTTTGTATAAGCCGTATATTGTAGATCAAATAAAATCCCTTCCAATTAATACTTATCCAGACCATGAAAATTTAACTCATTCTGCTGACCATAAAATTAATTGGGATCTTAACTTATGGTATCAAAAAAATATTGATCAAATAAAACACATACTGGATAAAGATGGGACAGCTACAATCCTTGCTCATCCTCTTTGTTTATATTTAGAAGATAGATTAATTTCATTTGAAAATTTTGTTAAAAAAGCAAAAGATTTAAAAAATAATTTATGAGATTATTGTTAATATCAAGATTATTTTTTCCACTTACTGGAGGAGTGGCAACTGAATATAATTTTTTATATAATAAACTTAAAAGTAAAAAATATAATTTTAATATTTCTATTTTAACTTCAAAAAATTCAGAAAAAAATATATATGAAAAGCATAAATCTAGTTTTATTTTGAGATCTATTCTTGATTATCAAAATAAAAAAATTTTTTTTTTTAAACTTCTATATTTGATATTTTCAATTATTTCGTGTTTTTTAACTTTTTTATTTGTCTCTATATCGCAAAAAAAATTTGATATTGTTCAAATACACTCAAACTTCTTATTTATTAAAAAATCAAACTATATAAATTATTTTATTTTGATATTTAAATTTTTAGGTAAAAAATCAGTTTTAGATATAAAAGATTTATCTTCTTATCCTTTAAAAGATCTCGGTTTTGACCATTATTTGGTAAATTCTCAGAATACATATAATTTAGTAAGCAAGTATATAAGCCCAAAAAAAATTAAATTAATTTACTCACCACTTATTAAAAATAAAAATAAAAATAAAATTAAAAAAAAAATAGGTCAAATATTATATATTGGTACTATATCCAATCAAAAAGGCGTTCAAGAGTTAATTAATGCATTTCCAATTAATTATAAAAAAACTAAAAAGAAAAAAGTTGAATTACATTTGTATGGTGAAATTATTGATAAAATAAAACTTAATAAAAATACTTTTTACAAAGGTATTCTACCACATAACAAAGCAATTAATAAAATTAAACAATCTGAAATTTTAGTTTTACCGTCATTTTCTGAGTCATTACCAAGAGTTGTTTTAGAGGCAATTTTTTACAATACGAAGGTTCTAACCTCAAAGGGTGTACCCGAAATTGACAAGTCTCTTAATTCAAAAAATAAAATTCAATCAATTAAAAAAAAAATAATTAACAAGCAAATTAAATTTTTACTAACAAAAAAATTAACTCAAAAATATAATTATGATTTTTCTAAACACGAGGATGAATTTATAAAAAATCAATTTAATATCTTTTATAAGTCTTTAAAAAAAAATGAATTTGAGTTTATTTAGTTTAGTATTTATTATAAATAGTTTTTACTATTTTGTTAAATTACATGTATATAAAATTATCACTTTTCTATTAATCTCTACGTTATTAAATTCTCTTTCATTCAATATAAATTCATTCAATTTTAAAATTGAATACTTTTTATATTTTTTTTTATTTATCTCGTTTATTGCTAGATCAATCTTTTTCAATAAAAAGCTATATTTTACATATGACTATACAATTTTATTGATAATATATTTATTTTTTAGTTATCCAATTATCAAATTGTTGTATCCAGATCTGTTAGTTTGGCCTGTAGGGAACTCTGCACTTAGTACAAATATTTCTGATAATAAAGAACATTTAATTGAGTTAAGACAAAGTTATACTTTTTTCAAACAAATTTTTTTTATATTAGCTCCGTTATTTTTTTTTTATTTTGTAAAATCTTTAAATGTAGAAAAAATTCAAAACTCATTAAGAGTATATATTAATGCTATTATTTTTATCTGTGTATTAAATTTATTAATATTTTTATTTATAACACTATTTAATAATCTTGAAATATTTGACAATTTAATTAATTTTTTAAATTTAGGAAATTATAGATATACTAGTTTCCAAAGTAACTTTATAAGAATTTCATTGTTTATGGGTGAACCATCTTTCGCCTCAATATTAATCATACCAATTATTATTTATTATTTGGCTAATATTCTCTCACAAAGGATAAACATGAATTTAAAAAATATTTTAATATTATTTATCTTACTTTCTAATATAATTCTAATGGCTTCATCATCAGCTCTAATATCCTTATTTCTATGTTTTTTAATGTTAATTATTTGTAATTTTAAATCAAAAAAATTGATTATATTTTTAAGTATTTTTTTGTTTATTTTAACTATTTTTCTTTTAAGTAACCAAGTTCTCATAGCAAATTTTTTTGCAAAGTTTGATTTAGAGAATAAATTTTCTTCTATTTATTCCAGATTGTGGTCAATAGAACATTCATTTGGATTACTTTTACAATCTCCACTATTAGGAACAAGCATGGGAACTTCAGTTGCAACATCAGGTTTAGTTGTATTTATAACTTCTGTTGGTTTAATTGGGCTTTATATTTTTATAAGAATAAGTAACCTTAATATTGTTATTAAGTATTTGTATAAAAAAAAACAAAATAGAGATTTATTTGTTTTATCTAATTTTATAATTTCAATCTTAATTTGCAATATATTAGCTGGTGACATTACTACTTTTATAACTCCAATTTATTTTCTACTAATCATAATATTTAAATATAAATTTCAAAAAAATGATTTATCTCGATAATATAATATTTAATTTGCAGCAAAGTGGAGGTATATCTAGATATTGGTACAACATAAATAAATACTTAATTGATCAAAATATAGAATTTTCTAATGTTATTTATTCAAATACAAAAAATTTTTTTAATATTCATAATAATACACCAATAAAAAAAAAATTAGCCTTTATAGACAGGTACCTACCGTGTAAGATAGATTCAAATAAAAAATTTATATTTCATAGCAGTTATTATAGATATTGTAATAATATTAACTCGATTAATGTTGTTACAGTTTATGATTTTATATATGAAAAATTCAAGCCAAGATTACCTAAATTAATTCACTCATTACAAAAAAAGGATACTATTCAAAGAGCTAAAAAAATTATCTGTATATCTGAAAATACAAAAAGAGATTTACTAGAATTTTATAAAAATATTGATGAAAAAAAAGTTGATGTAATAGGTTTAGGTGTAGATGAAAACATATTTAGAATAAAAAAAAATAAAAACCTGCCTAATAAATTTTTAAATTTGGATAATCAAAAATACATTCTTTTTTTAGCAAATCCAACTCATGAATATAAAAATTTCAAGATAGTTGATTCTGTTATTTCATACTTTGAAGATATTAAAATTGTAATTATTAATAATTCTAAATTTGAAGATTTTAAACATTTAGTAAGCAATAAAAATTTAAATAAAGTTTATTTATTTGATACAGTATCAGACGAAGAG
>Ga0209630_10001481_pt1 | contig 24964 bp, 31 predicted proteins | sample COG_01_FD_184745 | JGI IMG/M metagenome (GOLD analysis project Ga0209630, IMG submission 184745) | Pelagic Microbial community sample from North Sea - COGITO 998_met_01 (SPAdes) (version 2) | ecosystem: Environmental > Aquatic > Marine > Neritic zone/Coastal water | place: Helgoland, sampling... | reverse complement strand
TAACATGTATACTTGCTTATCATATTATTTATAGATTATTATTCAAGTACTCCGTGTATCTGGAATTCCCTTTTGTTCACAGTCGGATATTTTTTTTGACCGAACAATCTGTTGCTGCCCGAATCATCAGGCCATTACGTACAGTGTCGCGCGTGTTGTTATCACTTCAACAGCTATCACGCGGGAAGAAGAAAACTGCGCAGTAATGTCGACTCGTAATTTATGGAGCCTTTCGACTTTTCTCGGGAAAAGTCGTTGCTTCGAAGGCGCCCAACGTGCTTTTCTATCGGCTCAATCCAAGTACATTTTCGACCTTGTGTCTCCGAAAGCAAACGGGTGGGTATCCTCGCGGCGCTTCGATCTTGCTTTCCTATAATGAATGAAGGGGTGATAGGGTGTAATTTCGCGTTGCAAAGGAGAAATCTTTACACCGATGATTTTCCATCCCTTCCTGTGCTCACAAAAACCAAAAAACTCGGTTTTGTCCATTCTAGGGTTTCGCGTCTTCGAATCTTCTCGGCGTTTGTTCCGACTTTTCCGTCCACTACAACTGTACACCCACACGACTTACTTTGCGTGACCAATGAGTGAACCTGTTTGAAACACGACGGTTGCACGATTCGATCGTCAGGTCGATGACCGTTGAGCTCTACTAACGAATATTAATCGGACTACCCAGATTTAGGCCAGCGGGGTCACGCTCTGTTTCCTTGCAGGTTGTAGCTCAGCGCATGAAATCCGTGGGCAACATACAGAAAATCACCGCTGCGATGAAGATGGTTGCTGCCTCTCGTCTGAAAGGAGCGCAAATGAAGATGGAAAAGTCCCGAGGACTCGTCCAGCCTCTTTCTCGGCTGTTAGGCGATGTCCCAGGTGAGAGCTGTAGATTCTTTTTTTACTTGAGAGCTCAACACCTCAAACTACGGTGCTGCAGGTTTCACTTCGGACACAACAATGCTTATTCCGATATCTTCTGACAAAGGGCTGTGCGGAGGAATCAACTCAACCGTGGTGAAAGTCTCTAAAGCTGTTTCCAGTTCAACAGGGGGAGATGCTTCACTCACTATCATAGGGGAAAAGGCGCGAGGTCAACTTTCAAAAGCATTTTCGGACAACTTGAAGAATGTCATTCTTGATGTCACGAAGATGCCGTTGAGCTTTTCAACAGCTTCTTTGGTCACAGACAAAATCTTGTCAGACGGGGCTCATAAGTATCAAATCATCTACAACAGATTTCAATCAGTTATTTCGTTCAAGCCAACAGTTGCAACTGTGCTTTCTGCAGAGGGATACGAGAAAGTAGCGGAAAGTGGGGAAAATAGTTTTGACGAGTACGAACTGGAGGGTTCTGACCGATCCGAACTTCTCCTGGACCTTGCAGAATTCAAATTTGGTGCAGTCATGTACAACGCGTTGCTTGAGAACAGCACTTCTGAGCTCGGTTCGAGGATGCAGTCTATGGAGAACTCTACAAAGAATGCAAAGGACATGCTCGGCAAGCTCACTTTGCTGTACAATCGCACGCGCCAGGCATCGATCACGACGGAACTCATCGAGATCATTTCCGGCGCCTCGGCTCTTGAGGAGTAGGAGTTCTTGGGGATTTGGCCAGCAGTGGCGAGCCTGGTCGCGGCTTTGTGTAAACTTTATTGTTGTTCAAGTTAACATTCAAATGATATCCTAGCAACGCAAAACACTCAAATCATACGTCGTCTTCATTGATATAGCTTGAGGATCTTGAATTTTGAAACCATTCTCTCCTACAACGTGACGACTGCGAAGATATGGCGAAGCACAGGCCAAGAAATGACAAGCTTAGCGGTAGCGCTTGAGAGAAAGCTGTTGATTACGCTTCCAAGTTCCGCGTTTTGAAGGCCGAGCTTTGTTGTAGTTGTGGCCCTGTTTATGTGCGTAAAGTATGAGTTTGTGATCGACCGGAACTGAGGTCATGCTTTCTTACCTTTCCGCGGAGACCACGATATTTGCGACCAGCTGATGTGAGGCCTCGCATTTCGCGGTGTTTCTATTTTAAGGGTCGTCATTTTATTTATGAAGTGATGCAAAAGATCTTTGGAGAGGCAAAGCAAAGGGGTGGAATCGGGCATAGGAGTGGTTGTCGCCTCACGTGAACAGGGTTGCAAATCCAGTTGATGCGAGGGTCGTTTCGAATGACTTTGTGCATGGGATCAACCATGATAACCTCATAGTACTTGTAGACAGAGTCCTGTGGATGGCAAAAGCATCTGTTTAGTGAAAAGAAAAGTATTTATTCGTTGGCATTCGCACCTCGTTCAACCAGTACGAGTTTAGCACTCGGAGAGCACCGCAGCGTCGGGCAGCACGCTCCTCAGCCACAGAGCGGAGATTGCGAGCAAATTTCAGTTTCTTGACCCCTTGATGGACAGGTTTACCATAGCGAATGCCCTGAGAGGTTCAAAGCAAGATAGGAACAATACTGAGCAAAGGCACGAATCTCGAAAAGAAATGGTTTGAAAGAAAAAGACGCATCAGCGCGCATCGAGTGAATCAAGAATCTGCACTTCTGCATAGAACAGGAGTTCACCTTAGAAACTGGCCGCTTCCTGCCGCCACGGCGGACCCTCGCCCTGTAAATGCAGAAACCTTGCTTTGCCTTATAGCCGAGGCGTCGAGCCTTGTCTGGACGAGTTGGACGTGACACGCGGCATACCGACGGAAGTTGTCGGTATTCCCAGACGCGGACGCGCTGCAGGAAACGAAGCACGTCGCTTTGCTTCTTCTTCCAGAGTTCTTCGACGTATTTGTACGCCTGCGGGTGGGTTCGGGTTTTGGTTTAGCTTCTGCACATGTCTTACCACACATCCGCGGCGAGAAAATCACGCGTGTTCGGATGCAAGACACCGAGAAAGGTGGTGAGCGTAACTAGTTCATATTTGGTCGGATCACCAGTGAGCTGCTGGCTTCATCGTCCCCTTCCGATTTGCCGGGTTGTTTTCCGGCCTCGGCGGGAAGCGAAGATGAGCGGGAGAGTCCCGGCAGTAGCAAGCGACACAAGTGGACAAAAAAGACGATGGTGCGGTGTGTCGTTCAGGTCGAAGCTGATTGAGAATGATCATACGGGTCACGCACCCCCATCGTGTGTTTTTCAGCGTCGTTGTGCTGAGTGCGTCTAGGGTTTTGGTTTTCACAGGGTCACGCTGTTTATTTGGACTCGTTCGCCAGCCGTAACCGAAAACTTTAATAAGCTTTTCGCAAATCATAAATATATTTTGCGCCCCCGGTACCCTCGCTTGACCAATCAAAATTTGACCACGATGTCTTCTCTCATTTGATATAAATAATTATGATAGATGTCTCATGATGTATCTGTTTTCTCGTCGTCGTCTATAATATATTAGACTAAATACTAGCTAGCTAGCTAGCTAGCTAGCTTTGATCTCATTTGAGTATCGCATCAATCATCTTTTGATCCAGCCTGTTGGTTTATGAAATCATCATTAACGAGGTAAGCTATGCCGACACATGCGAACGGAGCCTCCATAATCACGATAAAACACGCTGAAATGTTTTTGTTCTTATGATATACGTATACGAAGCTTATTTATTATTACCTTCGTACGATTATCTACGTATTTAATATATCATCATATGAAGGTAGAAAATTACGCATACGAACGAAGGTGGAAAATAAATCTCACGAGATTTCGGCATCCAAGCACAAGCAGAGAAGTGAAATGAAAATGGCACCAGCAGAGAAGTTCCTGCCCAAATCCGACAATCTCTTGCTTGATAGGTAGATTTCAACCAGGAGCAGCCAGGATTACGTGCCCGGGCGCGCACCGAGCGTTTTCCAGCATAAGGTTTGGCACAACTCCGATCACAAGCCTCGAAAGCCAAGGGAACTGCGCGCCGATAATTTCCAACACCGAGCTTACTGCATAATTCGATGTCGTTCCTTCTTCCACATCTCCGAAGCGGTTGGGCCGTGGATCAGGCAATCCTAACGGAAGAGGAGCGAGTGGTCGTGCTTCGTTTTGGCAGAGACGCAGACGATACATGCATGCGTATGGATGAAGTAAGATATAGCTCACTCGTCTTCTGAACCGAGCTTCGAAACAACACACTTTAGACAGTGCAGTTCACCTTCTACGTTTCTCATCATCCCTCTCAATCGTAGACCCTTGCAAGCGTGGCTGATCGAGTCAAAAGTTTTGCCGTACTCTACTGCGTGGACATCGATGACGTACCCGATTTCAACGCCATGTATGAACTTTATGATCCTTGCACGGTAATGTTTTTCTTTAGGAACAAGCACATCATGATCGACTTGGGAACGGGCAATAACAACAAGATCAACTGGGCAATGGACGATAAGCAGGAGTTCATTGATATTGTAGAGGTAGTATACTCTGGAGCGCGCAAGGGCCGCGGTCTGGTGGTATCTCCTAAAGACTACTCGACAAAGTACAGATACTAATGCCGAAAGATTATATTGGATATATTATGTTAGACAACCAGCACTGTTTTCAGCTTTCAGTGAAGGAGAAAATTGACATCATTTGTCCGAGTCGCCTCTTACTCGTCTCTTCAGGTTGCGTACGTCTCGCAGGCCGCCATTTGTCACCGCATACTTCGCCCTGCCCGGTGGTAGCCTGGGAGATTTATATAGGTATGCTGTTCTCATGTCGTCTTCCCAGCTCAAGATCACGCGAGTTGTACAAGCATGAGCATAGCTCTCCCCAAGTGCAGGCACTAATCTAGCGCCACCGGAAGATTGATCAGGCTTCATGGTTACTTGGTTCACGCTCACTACCGCAACTTGCTTCGAAGTTGCCAAATTCATCAACCGGTTCGTAACTTTTGCCAAGATCGTGGTTCGCAAAGCCATATCTTTGAAGTCTTGTCGGAAGTGAAAGGCGATGCTGTCTATCACGACTACCTTTATCCGATGTGTTTCTACATAGGATGGAAGCATCTCTAGTACGGCGAGGAGTTCTGTGGTTTCGTGACATCGAAACAGATGAATTTGGTCCAACACTGTTTCCACCGCGAAGCAAGGTGTGGACTCGACTTCATCGCGCTCCAGGCAGGTACGGGAAACCAAGTTAAGATGCCTAACCGTTGCCTCGGCCACCTCATGCACACGCTCAGCCATAAAACTTCCTTCGGTATCGATGTACAATGCTGATCCATCAACACCTCCAAATACCCTAGGAATTTGCACGGAAGCGCAAAGCTGAATGCATATCTGAGTTTTTCCTATACCAGGGCAACCACACAGCTCAGTGACTTCGCCGATCGCGATGCCTCCACCGAGCATATCATCTAGATCTTTACAAAAGGTCACTACGGCCAGCTTGGCTTTTTCCTCATAGAGTATCTCGGAGGCAGACCTGGCACCGGCCAGAGCAGTTCCGTCAGTGCCGAAGCGGAGGAGTTTCATGACCTCGTTTGCCTGTTCATTTGTCAGATCAGCTTCTGCAACGTCGGGGAAAATGTGGTCAAGTCAGAGGAGCACGCCGACAAAAAAGAAAGTTTTGTGGCTCACCCCTGGCAAGAGCGATCGGTCCTCTCGCTGCTTTCACGTCTCTCACAGATATAAAACCGGCCTTCTGTAGTTTCTGTCGAGGAAAGAGTTTGGTCAGTTTCGGAGAACCATTTTTTCAAATTTGCGCGCACCGAACGCACGCTTTGTGCTAGGGGCATCGTTGTAATATGCAAAGAATCTTGGTACCATTGCTGAAACCGATCATGGAAAGATGTCTTCGGCATCATACTAAAGTTTTCTCAAGAGTTCTCTAGATGACATCTCGATTTTTTGTTTCCCTTTCGACGTTAAAAAAAGTGCTTTCGAAGTCAAGGTTTCTTGAGACACGAAGATATGAGATAGACTACAATAATGTATTTAAAAAAATTGATACGATGGAATGTAATTATTACTTGCTTGTAGCTAGCTAGGATTTGCTGGGGATGAGATATTTATAAATAAACCATCATAAATTGTGTTTATTACATGGGATGTAGTTTCGTCTAATTAGATTACGCAGTAAATATCGACATTTTCGTACCTGAAACCTGAAAGCCATTGTGGTCATCGATTGGAACTTATCCTCGTCAGGATTAGAACTCGTCGCTGGTCACGGCTGTGGGGTTGCGGTAGAACTCGGCCGCCTGCGTGGCATGTCTAGCTCCATTCCAGCGCGTGGAAGTGACTGTGTGTCCCAGGACCCTTCGCATGATGGTGTTGATAAGAGTGGCGTGGACAAGGGCGATGTTGTAAATTAACAGTCATGGTCAAACAATTCATCCGTGACCACCTTGTTTAGTTTAAATTATTCCATTATTTATTTATTACGTACGAAAGAAATATAATAAGATACCTTCGAAGGTATCGTTGAGTTAAGCATCTTCTTCTTTACATTTTGCATTTGGATTTTGGATGTGCATGTGTGTGGTAGTGGTCACAAAGATAGTGGTATTTATAGACCATGATATTTTCAAACTGATCAAGATTGGTTCTGTATCTATTTAATGCCCTTTATTGAATTGAAGCACGTGGGTGGGATTTGCAGTTCCGGTCGGTACGGCTGGTCACGAACATGCGCCTGGTGGGCGCGTCGCCAGAGACGCTCGAGTTCGCGCGGTTCCTCGAGGACCTCGGCGACGGCACGGCCGGCGAGGAGGAGTTCGGGCCGCCGGACGAACGCGGTAAGCGCCGGTGTCGCTTCCCCAGCCGACTTTGCCTGGAGGGCGGCATCGATGGCCTCATCGATTTCGTTTTCCCCGGACTCGGCCAAGGATCGCCCGCCGTGGGCGACAACGTGATCTTGGCGACGACCAACAAGGTCGTGGACGAGATCAACGAGCGAGTGACTGCACGTTTCCCGGGGGGAGACGAGGTGCATCTCCTCTCCTCTGACGCGCTGTCGGGGGAGGATGCCAACCTGAACAACGTCCCTGTCGAGATCCTCAACGCCGAGACGGGGGCGGGGCTGCCGCCGCACGACCTTAAACTCAAGGTCGGCATGCCGCTCATGCTCCTCCGCAACCTCGACCCAGCCAAGGGGATGTGCAATGGGTCGAGATTCATCCTGAAGCGCGTGGTGTCGAGGGACTTGCTGGAGTGCGAGATGAGGGATCAGCGCGGCGGCGTCAGCTTGGTCTGGGTACCACGCATCAAGCTCACGCCCAAGGACGACCTCCACCCGTACCAGTGGACGAGGACACAGTTCCCCGTTCGACCCGCCTTCGCCATGACCGTGAGCAAGTCGCAGGGTCAGACCATCCGGGGGCGCGTCGGCCTGTACCTCCCAGAACCGGTGTTTGCTCACGGCCAGCTCTACGTCGCGGTCAGTCGCACGACGGACGAGAACAACCTGCGCCTGTGCATCCCGACGGGGGAACACCTCGCGCCGGGCATAGAACCCAGCGCGCCGGGCACGGGCAAAGTGGTGGTCAACGTCGTCTTCGACGAGGTGCTGAGAGGATAGATGCGAATTATTATTCAATATACGAGTACGTCGATTATTATTCTGCTGGGTTCTCACTGTTTGCCTATAGCCGATCAGGGCCAAATCGATTATTATTCTGCTGGGTTCTCAATGTTTGCCTATAGCCGATCAGGGCAAATAACCAAAACCTAATCTTGACACGAAAAAAATCACACTGAGCAGCGAAGCGCGGACGGGCCCAACTTGTCAAAAAAAATCCCCGTTCAACAGTTCCATTGGCGCGAAATTGCCGAATTCTGATTGGTCGAAAAGAAGTTTGGCGACCCTTGGTGTTCGAAGAGGCCGCCAGTCAGCCAGGAACACGAGTCGCTAGCCGCACAGCTTACAGTCAAGCAAAAGAATCAAGTCGCCTGAGTGATATTTTTGCGCTGTGTTTACTGACATTTACGAGTGCTTGTTGTCAAATCGGCACTGGAGCGGTAAACTTGGAACGCTCTTCCTAAGATCCCTGCAGGAATGCCAGCCCGTAGATTGCTCAGCGCCGTAGATGATCCGATGCGAACGTTCCAAGCGTCGAATGGCCATGGCGACGAGAAAATCGTCGAACCGTTAATGAGTGAGTCAGCAGACCCATTCGTGATTCTTAAGGGGGAAGAGTGCCTCAGCAGGGCTTCCAACACACAAGCCACAGTTTGGTCTGATGTGGGCATCAGAAACAATTTTCCTATGCCAGGTTCTGCGGAGATGCGAAAACATTTTTTCTTGAAACAAGAGGCGTTGAATTTCAATGCCTCTTATGGCACACCGGTCCGAGAGGTTCGTCGATATTATTTCATTTGTAACTCACCTCCTCGTTTGTCTGCGATTTTCTCATCCTTCACCCTCACGTCTAGGTTCTTGAGAAGCAATGGATGTATCAGATTGAGTGCGAGTCAAGCCCGCACGAATGGATGCTCGGAAATGCGGCAATGCGAATTCAAGATTCACGAGCGGAAATAGCGGAGTATATTAGAGCAAATAAAGAGGACATCGTTCTGATTGAAAACTGCACTGCTGCAACAGCTTCAGTGATTCGAGCAGCCGATTTTCGTGCTGGTAATACAGTCATCCACCTAAGCACAGCCTATGGAATGGTGAAAAACTGCATCGCTCACTATGCTTCAGCCTCCGGCGCGCACGTGGTTGAAGTACAAGTGGAGTTTTCTGGCAAGGAAATGGCACCAGTTGGTCGAAACGGAGATTCTCTGGAGTTAGTGCTTGCAAAAACTATAGACGAAGCTGCATCAAAAGGTTCCCACGTGGCTCTCGTCACGATTGATTATATTTCGTCATGCCCTGGAGTAATCATGCCTGTCCATGCTATGGCCAAAGCCTGTAAGTCTCGCGGTGTCCCATGCTTGCTAGATGGAGCTCATGTGCTCGGTCAACTGAAGCTGAATTGTTTCGCACTCGAGGCTTCCGGGGTGACGTTCTTCATGTCAGATGCACACAAGTGGTTGTTTAGCCCCAAAGGCAGTGCGATGCTATGGGTAACTCGCTCGGCCCAAGCAAGCGTTCATCCGTCGGTTATCGGAGCAGTTTGTTCCAACTCCCCACTGACAAGCTTTCGTCCAGAAGTCTTGCGTAATTTGTCTGATTATGAAGTGCGATTTCAGTACACCGGAACTCGTGACTACACTCCAATGATTGCAGTGCGTGATGCCCTATCATTTCGCAAAAGGATCGGGGAGAACTCAATACTTGGTTACAATCACGGTCTCGCGTTGTGGGCTCAGAATTGGCTGTCCACGATATGGCGAACAGAGATCCTGGTGCCTCCCGAGTGTACAGCGGCTATGGCTCATGTCAGGATACCAGTACAATCGTTCAGCGCGGCGCTGCTTTTGAATCGTATGCTAAAGGATAATAAAGCGATGCATATAATGGGCTTTTCCCTTCCTGCTCGTGAACAGTTCGGCGAGTCTGTGCCGACACATTGGATCAGGCCCTGCATGCAGCTTTTCATTTCTCGCGACGATGTGCGGGCCTTTGGATTTGCGGTTCAAGAATTGGCCCCAAGATGTGAATCAGTCGCAAGCTGTTTTACGAAATGGCAGTCAGTGAGTAGAGCTAAATGTCCGATGATAACTCCGTGCATCGCAACAGCCCTGGCCCATAAGATAACTCTTGGCTTCTCAGTCACGCCTGCCCAAACCGCGTTGAAGCAAGACGATTCGGCTCATGAACTTGCAGGTGGTTCCCGCATGCAACATAATGCCGCACGAACCTGTGCAGTTGCTGCAGTTGCCAAATATTCTGCAGGAAGCCTTGGTAGCGGTGGTCAAGCCTGCAGCATAGCCGGTGAAATCATGAGATATTCTTCAACATCACAAGCGTTTCCTTTGGAGAGAAAATATAAATTCTCTGAAGCCAGGGACACCCAATATGAAAGAAGTGTTTACGATGTTGGTCAATCACCAAATTCTGTGATTGATATCATGGGAACAAGTTCGACGTCTTTCACGGACGCTTAATTTGCTTAGGCAGCATGCTAATAAAAAAACAAAAGAGTAAGTTTGCATCGCGGCAGAGGCGTAGTATTTGTCGTTGCCTGGTTGGTCGCTAATAACTCAAGACTTTGGCTTCTTCGTCCGGTCGAACCTGAAAGTACGAAGGTGGTTAAATGTCGTTGTAATTGGCGGGTGAGGGATTTAGCGACTAATCCGCTCAGCATACCTGGCTAGCTGCTTTAGTTGAATGTCAACTCTTCTTCTTGGGTTGCCTCGCGCTCATCCTTCCTTGCAACATGAAATTGTTACTATCTCGTCGGGGGCAAAATGCTACCTTCGAAGGTACTTTCGAAGGTGATTGATAGAAGGGGCGAGTGCCGCGCGCACGCAGCCTCACCCTACCATAAATTGTCCCATGGAGACAGCTGTTGCTGTTCCTGGCCTTTACCGCAACCAAAGTGCAAGGGAGGAAGCTCTGGCCATGGCCACGGCCTGCAAGATCACCGTACGACCACTGGGCAGGTAAGTATGTCTCGTGTTCAGTTTTCGGCCTGTTTAGATATGTTGTTTTCTTTTTGATAATACTTTCCGAGTTATGGGTCCAAAGATTTCTTAGCTTACGAACGAAACTTATTTTACAAGTAAGACTCTTTATAAATATATTTCCAACTCATTTTTAACGATTAGCACTAAGTAAAAGTACTTTATTTGACTTCCGTCCGTTGTCATATCTGTTTTATCATAGATATCCATGCATGTGTATGTATGTGTGACTTACAAATACTATTGAGTGAACAAATAGGTATATTATGGAATATTATTAAAATACATATAAAAAGATATAAAAAGTATATTATGATTTTAATCTTTTTGTACGTCTCTATGAAGGTATTTGGACTAGTCAGTTCACTGACGAAGTCACATTTAGTCTCACATTCCGACCCGGGTTTTTTGCAATCTTGTCCATTTTATTCGTCTTCTGATTGGTCGAGCCGAACATTTTCAAAAAAACGGGGCCGTGGCCCGTGATTAACCCTTACCGCAAATTTAACCCTAATTACGATCTCGAGCCCGGCCAGTCTAACTAGTCCCAAACAAGCCTCCCGCGAACCCCGATTTTACGAAACGTAAGTTTCGAAGGTAACTTTCAGCAAGAGTGGTTCGTTGCTGCATCATACTCAACCGGTCTCAAGTGCAATTCGATTCTCTCGAGATAGTAAGCTCCGTACGTAACATCGAAAGCGAATTCAGTCGAAGAAGTACGTCGCAATGCCCCTATCTCAAGATGAAATCAACGGGTGCAGAGAAGCGTTCAACAAGTTTGACAAGGACGGGAGCGGCACGGTATTGCTCGGTGCCTTTTTAAAATCATAATTCATTCTCTGCGTTCCCCGCCATTTCGTGACTGAGTACCTTGCGCGCCCCTTTTCCTGCTTCTCGGCTTCGCAGATTGATGCCCCTGAGTTGAAAGCAACGCTGAATGCCATGGGACAGAATCCAACCGAAGAGGAAATTTTCCAGATGATCTCGCAAGTTGACGACGACAACAGCGGAGAGATAGAATTTGCTGAGTTTCTTAAGGTCATCGAAAACCAGAAGACCACAGCCGCAAAGGCTAATGATGAAACAGATACACTCGATGCATTCATCGCCTTAGGGGGACATCCGGATAAGACTGGAGAAATATCCACTGATAAACTGATGGCGGTTATAAAGGTGTGTAGGCGGAGTTGGGCCAGTTTTCAGTAGTGTCAAGTTTCGTTCCTCAGGATTTTGGACTCACCATCGATATTGCAAAGCTCATCAGCGAGACGGATACGGACGGGTCGGGCAAAGTTGATTACACCGAATTTAAGAATATGATGCAATGATGTGAATTGAACGATGAAGAACATGCTTGCTGTAGGAGGTAGCCAGTGTATGTCATCAACGGATTACTGTGATGGCGTATTATTTAAAGAAATCGTTCGACATCATCATTCAGTGCGACACCAAGTCAGTTCGCTGCCTTGGTCGGGGCGTCCATGGCCGCTCCTGCAGCTAGACGTTCTTCACGGCGAGCGATCTTCCGCTCGCGCGTTGCCTTGTTCTTAGTGCGTCGAGCTTCGAACTGGTCCGCAATGGACTTCTCACGTGCCTTTTCAGCTTTCGTTTTGTGAATGGCCTCCATGAGCACGCGCTTGTTCTTGAAAACATTTCCCTTGCATTTCAAGTACATTTCGTGATACATGTGTTTGTCAATCTTCTTTGCCTCTCGGTACCTGTCAAAAAATAAAGAACTCAACTCAGTGTGCATGTGGGAAAACTTGGATTTAGAAGGGAGCGTTTGAAGAGGTAGAATTCATGCAGCCGTTTTGTTGTAGGGTTTCACGTACTTTTGGAGTAGGCGGCGAAGAACACGATGACGGCGAAGCCACAGCACCTTTGTCGGTAGGCGCGCTTCACGGGTACCTCTGCGCTTACCTGGAGAACGAGGGGAAAACAAGATATGGCTTAGCTGATTGACTGATGGTGCATGTTAATTGGATGGTTTGATATATGTGCGCACATACCGTAGCCAGTATGGCGACCGAGACGTTTCGCGGCGAGGCCGCGGAGAGTGCGTGCACGAGAGTGGATCTGTGGAGGAAATGCAGTGTGAGCACGAAGCAAAACCCTAAATTCTGCGAGGGTTGACATGCGACAATCATTGCATCGTCATACCTTCTGAGGCTTGCGAATGACGAAGCCATCTTTTACAAGCTTGCGGATATTTTGACGCGAGTTGGCCATAGATATTTCGCTTATCTGCGTTCCGGATGACGAAAGTGTCAGTTTTAAAACCCTAAGGTTTGAGGGGGAAAACGACATCCGCGAATGAGAGGAAAGCGAGGTCATGATGTCGTCTATCCAGACAACATGAGGACAATTTTGATAATAAGAAGCCGACCGATAAACACGATCTTTTGCGGAGCAAACGAATCGGAACCGGCTTGGTGAGAGATTTATCGTCGATCCTGCAAAACCCATGTTTGTAACCGCGCGCAAGTGGTGTGCAGCGTCGCACCTCATTCGGGTCCATCCAAATCTTCCTGGTTCCACATTGTAGTACAGACGCCGCAAGCCGTTTTTGTAACTTCAAAGACACCATGTCAACCTTCGTCGATGTCACAACGCGCGAAGACTGTTGCGGCGCTTGCGCAACCTTAAAGTGGAAATAAAACACAGAAGCTCCAAAGAGTTTATGTTTACTCTTAACAGCAATGCCGCCGCACAGTGATGAGAGGTGATCTTGAATTTCCCGATTTATTCAACTCGCATCAACTCGCCATATATAATTGTATTCTGATTTTCACAAAGGTGTGACACTTGCTTGCTGGTCGGACACGCGATTTTTTCTAAATCCAAGCAAGGTTATGATATTCATTTTTTGGAAGAAAAAACATGGAAAAACCAGTTTGTCAGTGAAAAGTTTTCACGAGCAAGCGTTTATTTTCCAAATTAGAAAATGGAAAAATAAAATATGATAAAATATTTAAGTGTATATAGTTACATCATTTTAAACAAAGCTGAGAATATGATTTCCAGGGGAGAACATAAAAATATCATATGTTTATAAAAATACGAAAGTATCAGATATATTCTTATAATCTATTCTACAGAAAAATCGTCGTATTTACAGTTACTAATAACAGAGCAAATGATCTAACGTAACTTCGTTTTCTATTGGGGATTTAACTCAAACTTTGGTGGTCTAATTATAATCTGGCATGGAGCAAACAGTTAGAGTCTTTACATTATATTATGTAGAATCTACATATATATACTTACTTGATATAAATCATATCATAATATTATATAATATTCATCTATATATGTGTGATGGCAAGTTGAGAAACACTCAAACTGTTTGCTCTGTGCTGAATATAATTTAGACCTTCAAATGAACGAGTTAAACTTCCCATATACATGTTAAGGTCTATTAACTCGACTCTCTCCCGTACATGGAAGCCGAAACGTCGTTACACTGTTTGCTCTATGAACTATTTTAGTTAACTCATAAAAGTACGAGTTAAATCTCTCATATGCATTTCGATGTATAAAAATATTATTAAATATCAACGTTATTTAAGTATTAAGATCTTAAGTTTCGAAGGTATTAAATAAATATCGACATGCTAATTAAATATTATCTTTAGAAGAATGTTTAATTTGATTTTAATTAAGATCTTAATGTTATCATATTATTTATTATTTGTCATCAAGTCAAGCACTGTTTAGAACTAATTGTATTAATAAGATCTTAAATCTTATTTCATCGAATGTATATACGTTTTAGATCGTTTTAGATGATATTTGAATTCAATAGTATTGTCTTGAAACGACTTTTATTATTATAATATACATATATTATATGTTCCTCATTCATAATTATATTTTGTTACGATCTTATCAATATCAGGTAAATTTATCTGATAATGAAACGCTTGTTCGAGTCATGATCGACGACATGGAAGCGTTGGACGGCCTGTCTGGCTCGAGTGACGACGGAAATGTACAATCACAGTTATTTACCCTAACACAGTTGTGATAGGACAGATCCCTATGTTTTTGAAACCTGCCGATGTGTATTCTTTGTCGCTGACGTGCAAGCATTTTAAAGAAAACGGCAAACTCATTATGGGAACGATGATGAGAGCTCAGCTTGATTGTGTAATGGAAGATCGAACGAGGCGGTTTGATCAGACAGGTACCCTCAGGTCGTTTACGTTCACGCTGGTGTATGACGATCGTTATTGATAATTATACATAGGGTATCAATATGCGAACGTTCTCATCTATCGTTACATGTGTTACACACACATAGAGACTCTTCTCATATGTGATTTATAAATTAACGATATACCAGAAACGTGATGCTGCGAAACAAAAAATTAGTATTATATATATCACATCGCACAAATCTTTATCAGCATTTGCAGTGTCGATGTCCAAATTTTTGACCGGATTCGACTGCTCGTGTTGATTTGTTTGGAAATGTTGTGGAAATGCTTGATTTCCAGCAAGATTTCCCTTTCAAACTCACGGCGGTCAAATATGAAAGTAAGAGTGGGTCAATTTACATTTTTCCAAATCAGATATCCTATCAAAGCTAAAAAAATGGACGGAAATCCGAATTTCCACTGTGGATCCCTTGAGGATTTTAGAGAAATTTTCATATTTATTTTCCGGTCAAAAAGTTGGACATCAACTAACACTGCAAATGGTGATAATCAAGTATCACATATATATGGTTTTATTTTACATATATAATGAATAGACTACCTTACTTCGTAACACTAGTCTAGTCAGTCTATACAGAAGTTAGACTCGCAAGTACAAGAGGCTCCGTTCGTTCGTACGTAGTCTAGCTAGGCTTCCTGTCGTATTTTTACGAAGGTTTATGATCTTGAGGGCCTCCCTTGCTCGGCGAACAATATCTCGTTGGCATGAATGTAGATAAAGCCTGTAGATAATGCCGATCGCCGAATGGATACCTGAATTTCTCGTGACGCCAAGCCAAACACGAGGATGACAGCATCTGGCCTAGACCGCGATACTTTCTTGAACGAGGTCTCACGAGACAATAGGCGAACACGGCAATCGATAAAGAACGAGATTCTCGTGAGTGACGATTTGAGCGACAGTTTAAATTATAGTGCTCTGGAAACTTTGAGTCCCAGACGTCTCTCGATGTGTCTTCGGGATCGCATCTTTCCCTTTCGAGAAGTCTTTCTTTCGAGTTTCAAAGTTTCAAGGAGCTCTGCCTTCGCTCAGGTTAATCGTGCGCTAGACAAAGCTGACTGTATTGTCGACGCTTTGGCGAGCTGCCGTCAGCTGGGTTGGAAGGCACGTGACACAGAATATTTTCGTTGTTTGTTGAGCAACAAGACCTTTGACCTTCATGCAACTGAAAAAAAAATGATTTCCAGTGACACACTTTGGAAAGAAACGGCTAACTGGAAGGAAATAGCATTCCCTCAATCCAAGAAGAAGCCTTCAAGTCCCGATTTGCAAACTGCGTTGACATCAATGCGTCATGATGGAGTTCATTTGATGAGGTATGGGAGTGCTTCGTGTTTTCCCTTGGAGCCCCAAAAACTTTTCACAAACATTTCACAAACTGTACACCATGAGGAGTTATGCGATTACCAGATCTGTATCTCTCCGGATATTAATGGTTCGCTTCGTCGTGAGAGAGTGATAAAGCCTATTAAATATATTCGATGCAGTTCGAGGAGGCGCTGTGAACATATTCACAAATTATCATCTGATGTTCCATCGTGGGGAGCTGTCACAAGTGAGCTCTGCAGCTTTAAAGATAGTAGTTTGAACAAAATTTCAACGAAAATAGTCCGAGAGCACGGGCGTGATATTGATGACGGCGTTGAGTCAAGTTTCGCGAGCCCAGAAATACAAAATGGGTTTTCAGCACAAAGAGAATCGTGTGTGGGTCGTCGATCTAGAATATGGGCAAGTGCACTTGGATCTCGCAGGCCACCACACGTGGTCCACTGTGGCGAGCTTACATCTTTACGAACGCGATTCCTTCAAACGGAGCTTCCAACAGAAACTTGTGTTCGAGGAGTTTGCGACTTTGCACAGTATTTCCCCCTTTCAGAATTTATGCTCGAGGTTGTTGTACGTTACATTTGTGATGCTGTTTCACCGTATCACTATCAAGTGAGCAAAAGAAATGTTCACGCAGGCCGCTTGGCACGCAATTTCTTATGCTTCGCAGCACCTCTGTGTTTCGTGTGTCCGCGTGCATGTGACGTACATGTCGTGTTGAAGGAACTCCATGCCCGGCATTTCAGCAGATTGCAAGTGCACATCAAAGATTACCCTGGTTCCAACCTTTCTCCCTTACTTTCTCATTTTTTCGAAGACATCATTCAAAGTGAGGAACCAGAAATAGCTTTCCATTTATTGTCTCATGGTATCGTTATACTCAGAATCGCATCGCCTTGGATGTTGAGTGCATTCGTAACGCACCTTGGCGCAGAAGAGGTGCTTCTACTTTGGGATAATATAGTCAAATATAATTCTGTCCTCCCGCTGGCTGTTGCTGCTGCCGCAGTCATTTCCTTCCGGCGAGAAGCACTGCTGAAGACCAAATGTGATCATGAAATTTTCGACACGTTAGAAGATTTGTCATCTTTCCCAGTCGTTTCAATAATGAAGGACTTCCAAAGTGGTTTCAGTACAAATATACCTTCGAAGCTTTAACTTTTCGAGTTATTAATCATTAGTTAGTCATCTAATATTAGTTAAGATAGTGCATGACAGGTGGGAGGAGCAATCCTTTGGTTATCTGGCGACGACGGTAAAACGTATTCAGGTGCAGGTATAGGCACTGTCTACGGCCCCACCTTTGGTATGGGAGATATTTTGGCGCAGGACTTCACGCGACGTCGGGGGAAATCTTTTTACAAAGAATGGAGTGTGGCTTGGAAAGGCGTTCAAAACCACGACTGTTGAAACACCGTTGTTTCCTACTGTTGGCATTCATTCTAACGGTAATGTGGTCAAAGTGAACCTTGGGACCAATAAATTTGTGTTTGATATCAAAAGTTACATTTCCACAGAGAACAAGAAATGCGCTGTCCAGGTCACCACTGAGAATACTTCGCAGTTGCTCACACACGAGCTTGTAAGAGACTTATGTTTCTCCCACGGCTATTCATTAACACAAGCAGCTCTCGATTCAGAGTGCTGCGCGATCAGTACAAGCCCCTTTAGGGTAGTTTCCATTGCAAACACTGTGGCCGAGGGGTTGAGTGTTGACTTGCGTGCAAAGCTTCGCTTATTTATGTCCTTGAGCGGAAGAAGTTAGGCTGAATTGGTTCCTAAAGACCCTTAACTTTCGTGTTACAATGACATTTCGCGATAAATTGACGGTAATCACTCGGTCGCATTTCAGCGTTGCAATCGCGCCCTGCGAATCTCCAGCATCATATTGCGATACACCCAAGAAGCTCCTCAGAAGAGTGCAAGTTTAAATCAGTCACTCAGTTGCATTATCTGCAATTATTAGTTTTGCCTATCACGAACCGCTATCCCCCGGGATGTCAAGATTTGCAAACGAAACGACAGCGTCGTTGATGCTGCAGTCTTTGCGATCCTTAATGAGAGGCATCGAAATTCCACGTTTACCAAATTGACTCCTTATATTGCCGCTCTTTGTGTTACCAGAGACGAGTGCTATCCCGGCACCTCATGGCATGATACCGATGCAATCTCTGCAAAAGAAACATACCTAGAGACCGATGGAAACGATAATAGCGGCGATCATGTTTATGGGAGCCTGAGCAGGGTTGAGCTCTACCTCCGCGACTTCTGCTCTGCTTTTTCAAACACTGATATAATCGCAAGTGTCATCGCTTTCTTTGCGAGATAGATAACGTGACTCTAATCATAGTCTAACCACAGTCTTGAAACATGTATCCGCTTCTCTGTCTATTGTGGAGAAGAGATCACTCGTTTCTAAGAAGATTGATTTGATTGATATGAAAAGAACGGGTCCTAATCTGAAATTCAATAATAATACTACTAGAATACCATCACAAGGAGAGCACAGGGCACACAGGGACCGAGACATGACACGCAGGCGATTGACTTTTATCGTAATCTCAGCGCCGTGAGCAACGATGACTTCTAAATCGAGTAGAACTATAGATACAGTTGACCAATCGTAATTTAGATTACATCCCACTATCACAAGTAATAAGAAGAAGGCTTTCCCCAGACACAAAAGAACATACGGCCCTCAATGCTTCCATTAATCTTATTTGGCTCCTTCTAATGAATACGAGAGGGTGATCGTTATGAGCGCCCTCATTTTAAGCGCGGCTGTTTTAAATCCCCCTTTCATATGCAGTTCGATGATCACAACAAAGTAAACAAGAAGAAGTCCGAAGATGTGGTTGATGTATATGACTCAAAACGACCAAGTCCATATGTAGAGATCCATCCTTGGAGGCACATCTTGCTAAATTCATTTGTTCTTCTTGAGAGTGGACCCGCCATCTTCGTCATCTTCGTCACTTCGAACGTCCTCAGCCGCACCACTTGTTATCACTTTGATGGCAACCTTTAATATCAGCACAAACCAATAGATTTGAAGCAAAAGAAGAATGTATAGCAGCGCAATACAGGTCCAGGTTCCAAATCCGTATGAAAAATATTCTCTGCCCTCCACATGTGCGCTCCACACTACATACGGATAAATACCTAGGCGCATGACAGCAAAGAGTAGCATGAATATAACGAAGAATAAATCGGCTCCGGACTGCATAATCTTCTGCGTGCTGCCTCCGCGTGCGTCGCCAACGTACTTAAATTGTTTGGCAATGTGCAACGGCACATCTGCGGGATCAAGTAATATCATTACTACGGCCCCGACACGATTCCAACCATAGACATAAGATATCCCAATCAGAGAGACAGTAACAAAATGATGGACCAACATCTCCCAAAAGTCTTTACGCTTGTGTTCGATAAAGACAGAAACCATTCCTTGACTGTATCGTGCAGCATATAGAAGATAATATGCTTTCAAGGCATCTGTCATGAAAAGAGTTTTTCCGGTGTTGAAATCGATCCACCAGTGCTTCGAAGGCCAGAACCATTCTTGGTTAGGGACAACAAGCGAGCCGAATACTGTAAACGCTCCGTAAAACAACATTTCAAGTGAGCTTTGGGCAAACTTCTGAACTTTTGCACGTGAAGAGCGCTTTCCAAGAAAAAACGCAGCCATTGGCTCGACGACTGCAAGCCTAAGCCCCCAGTTTATGATAAATAGGCCGAGAGACATGAGGAGAAAAACCAAAAAGTCGGCATGATCCTCAAATATAGGTTGTCGGAGCTTAACCTGCTTTGAGTTGGGGCGGCGAGTCAATAATCATGGCGGAAGCAGTTTGGAAGGAATGGACACGCGAGATCCAATCGGGAGGCGATGGCTCGAATGACCCGTTACCTTTTGTTCCGTGCCGACGATATTATCTATGAGCGCACTGAGAATTTGCGCAGTTTCCGCGCGCACCGCGACAAAGGTTGCAAGCTTCGGCATGCCTTGGACCTCTCTGCCTCTGCGAAACGCCTTCACATATCTCTGATTATTACACTTGCTCTTAACTCGTATGCTTGCTCTTAACTCTTATTACGAAGGTATTCTGGATTTCAACCACCCTGAGGCACTTAAGTAATAAGATAAGCCCGAAATATATTAAGAAAATTCTTATTAAATTAAACTGTCTCAGGGTGGTTGAAATCCAGAATACCTTCGAATACGAAGGTAATTATTAAACTTGCTTATTATTAAAAACTTTTTCAAGCAATATTTATATAATATTATTAAATATTAAGACTTATCTGCATAGATATTTATACCTTGCTTCAAATATCATAGGTAATAAGATCTTATCAAACATCATATTGTATTACAATAATGTATTTAATACATTGTATTACATCATATGATCATCATTTATATCAAAAATGTTAATAGATCTTATTTAAATATATATCGTGATCAAAGAGGGTCGTTAAAATTGCTAAAAATGGAATGAGACAGTGTCTCAGCGTCAATTATCTGACTTAAATATTAGTCAGGCAAACAAAATACTCTGTCGTAAACATCTAAACTCGAGCATATATATATTAAATTATATTAATAAGATACGAAGGTATTTAAAAACTTATATATATGGGCAATACACCCCCAACCCGTCCCTTTCAATAGTTGCTCACATACCAAACAGTACAGGTTATTCTTCGGCTCGTCTTCCAGACGAAGCAAATCTGCATTATCTGGAGAAGGGCATCCCAGATACGCTTACGCTCATCCTCGGTCGTGGATTTTTGAAATGATGTCATGCATTGCAAGATCGAAGATGATCTATCATTTCGGGATGTCATTTGTTTTGAAGTTTGGCGCGTCCATGTTAAAATTTGCAACCGACCGGCGTTCATGGCTGGTAAAGAACATAAATACAGAAGATCTATCGGCAGTGGCAGTTTCTGATAAAATACCTTCGAAGGTACAAGTTAGTGCACGTGTCTCGAAGACTCTCACGTTGTAAAACCTTGCTAGCTACGAAGGTACTAGAGCTACGAAGGTAGCTAGCTAGCTACTATTGTAAGATGATCGTTACTGATAATAACCATGTATAGAATTAATATATTAAACATGGGGTTGTATTAAATGCCTAACTATTGCCCCCGTAGTCGAGGGTTAGTCGAGGGGTAGAAACGCGTGAAGAGTTAAATACTAAATAGTCTATATGTGATGGGTAACATTCTCCGTGATGGGTAACATTATTATTGCGGTAATGGATGGTAATGGTATATTAGTTTCGTCATCGCTTGTGGTCATAAACGTGAAGCCATCAGCAAAGTGAATAGTATGTATATCCCACATATCTATTAGTTTCTATATATATTTATATATTTATATACGATATCATAGCTAATATGATATCATGTGATATGCATAGCCATAAATTACTTGAGCTTGATTTGTATATATATATGCCGTCACATCAGACAAATGAAGTAAAACTGCTCTCTTGTGTGTGTATTTGGTGACGTCCGCGGGTGTTCTGTTGTGAATAAAAGTTAGTATTATCTGTGGTGGCCGTGCTGACTAGCCTCGCAAGCACCGCCATAAGTTCGTTGCACTTCTCACTAAAAGGACTCGTCCCGAATTGATATGGACACCTGCTTACTGGCGTGCGTCAATCTTTCTGCAGTCCAAGTGAATCTGACGTGTTCAGACTTTTGCTATAGCACGTAAGTTGTGAAGTCAAGTTGACCTGCACATCTCTCTCAAGGAACCTTATTTAAGCCATTGTAACTGTTCTAACAGGGCTGGATGGGCAATCATCGAGTCATCTACTAATTCATCTTCGCCCGATACAAGTCTCAACATACTGTTGGCATGCTGCCTCTTGCTTTTATCTGGTCTTTTCAGCGGACTGACTCTCGGTCTCATGAGCTTGGATATGGTCTCCCTTGAGATTTTAGCTGAGGGTGGTGAAGAACAAGAGAGAGAGTGTGCCAAAAAGATTCTTCCCATACGAGCTAAAGGCAATCTTCTACTGTGCACTTTATTACTCGGGAACACGATGGTAAATGGTGAGTGTTTTTTGAAAGTTGAAGGTTTCTTTCTGACACAGTGATTCCCTTTAAACGCCGACAGCTCTGATAGCGATTTTGATGGCCGATCTGACGGATGGATTAGTTGGGCTTGCACTCTCAACTCTCTCAATTGTGGTTTTAGGAGAAATCGTGCCGCAGGCGGCATGCTCTCGTTATGGACTCTATATTGGGGCAAATACCGTGTGGGTGGTGAAAATCTTCATAATAATCATGTATGTTGTGGCCTGGCCCATCAGCGTTATCCTTGACATCATCCTTGGTCGAGACATCGGGCAAGTATATTCTGCTGCTGAGCTTCACAAGTTGATCCGCATTCATGTTGAAAATCCCGATGCACAAGAGGAATCTGGCTTGAATAAAGACGACGGGAATTTGCTCATTGGGGCCCTTGAGTACAAAGATAAGACTGTTGCAGACGTAATGACAACTATCGAGAAAGTTTTTATGCTTGATTTACAGACAAGGCTCACCTTTCCTGTTTTAATGGAAATCTACAAGAGTGGTTTCACCCGAATCCCCATATATGAATTCGACCGGCAGAATATAGTCGGCATACTCTTCACCAAAGATCTGATTTTAATCGATCCAGATGATGGAGTGGAAATTGCGGCGGTGATCAGTTTCCACGGGAACCGCGAAGGCGGTTTTGTGCGTGGAGTCCCCGATGACACTTCGTTGGATAAAGTGTTTCGTGAATTTAAATCCAGCTATCTCCATTTGTTAGTAGCTTATGGCGAGGTCTCACATGGCAATGAAATGAGCGGCATGGGCGGCATGGATGACAATAGGCTCGGGCCGGATGTGCCACAACTTAAGATGCGCAACGACCATATCAGCGACTACACAACAGCGCATTCACTGACAGGGAATCGCCGCGTTGTTACCGGCGTTATTACACTTGAAGATGTGCTCGAAGCTGTCATTAAGGACGAAATTGTTGATGAAACTGACAATTTCGTAGATGTCAATAAAACAGAAACGCGAGTCAGGGGCCGGGGAGGGAGTCATCGACCAGATTCAACGAATTTCCTGACATTGTTTGAGCACAAAATTCGCAACCAAACAAAACTGAGCGACGCAGAGACGGCAGCAATCATCGCGTTCCTGTCTCTCAACGTGCCGGAATTCAAGAAGCTAGCTCGTTATGGTGGCGTTCTAAAGAAGCTTGTTAATGCTTCCCAAGTTGAAGAGCGGGATGCAAACAAAGACGAAGGAAAGGCGATGAATGTTGGATTTCTAACAGCGCATCGTGTTGAAGCAAATACAATTGAAAATGTCCCCAGTCGGCGATCGACTCTCGAAGGGAAAGACATCGGAAGTTTCATGACTTCTAGATCTGAATCATCCATTGGGATTGGGAACGCAATTAGTGGTGAACTCCCGAGTAGTGGTCCAATATTTTGCAAAGGGCAGTCGAGCAGCTACTTTGTGCTGATTCTTCAGGGGAAAGTTTTGGTACATGCAGGGGCCGACGACTTCGAGTCAGAACTTGGTCCATGGTGCTTTGTTGGACAAAAAGCATTAACGACGGATCCCTTTATCCCTGATTTCCGAGCAACCCCTCTTGGGCTCTGCCGTTTGTTATTCATAAGGCGGGATGATTACAAAGCGGCGATGAGGGCAGCGCAGGTTGAGGCCATGAGTGGTTCACGTTCTGTCATTGGTGAGGAAAATCCGATGTCTATCAGGGAACACGCCATTTCATCAACAAAGTCAAAATGAAAATCAATGAAGCTGACAGTCTGTATACATGAGTGCTATTCTATGTCTTGCAATCTCATCTTGTAGTGCCGAGGTATTTAACTTTCATCACTTTGAATCTGCACCGTGAAATTTGCAGCCACACTGTCATCTTTGCTAAAGTCAGGCTCAACCCTCATCGTGCAGATTCTTACGAAACCCGCACCGCCGCAAAGTAAGCATTTACCTATTGTGCTTCGCCCACTCCGAAATCGCGAGGTGGCAAAACATCTGGTTTTGACAAACCCACTGCCTAGACACGCAGCGCACGTGGAGTCGTACTTTTTTACGATTCGTGGAACCTGTTTGTGTAAGTAATGACAGAAGAAATTATGAAAGCGTGACATAAATGTTCGTGAATAAGAAACCAGGAAAGTACCGAACAAGAGTCGGCAGTTGCATCGCAATTCACTTCTTCCTCGGTCGACTTTCTAGAGTTTGGCGTCGATCTCCAAAGATGCCCCTTGGGCTGTGATATCGGCAAAGGGAGGCCCTTCTCCCTGCTCAGTGAGCTTCGTTCGATACCGATGCTAACAATACGCGTTTGACGAGGTGGATTTGGAACCCATATATTCGGGTTCGTCCACGTGGCCATGGCCATAGGAGGCAGAGCTTTCGGCTGTCGAGAGGACACGTCTGGCACAAAACTGTCAAAGTGCAGCGTATGTTTCGTATCTTCCGTATATTCACGTCGGCAAGAAAGTGAACTTTCGTTTTATTATGAAAACCGCGATTACGACCTGCTTTATACCTTATCTTCGTATAAGAGTTACGTAATATCTTACAACTACATATATAAATATGAATGAAGCAAGTAATAATAATAAGGCTCCAGAGACCGGAGAGTGGGTGTGTGGTGTTGGTGTTGGCGTGCGTCGGGGTTTGCGTGGTGCGTCCGTTCCCAGGTGGTCGGCATAGCCACGCGGCGCGGCGCGCGGGACGAGACCGGGGCGCGTCCGGCGCACGCGCGTCCGGCGCAGGCGATGCGGTTAACGGCTAATACGAAAAGAAAACCGTGAGTAGTCAGTGTGGTTGAAGCGCTTAACAACCGTGTTTATTACGAAGGTATGAAGAAGCACCGTACGGAATTGATCGGTTCCATCTGAATTAGACAATTAAAACACA
>Ga0209630_10001480_pt1 | contig 24977 bp, 26 predicted proteins | sample COG_01_FD_184745 | JGI IMG/M metagenome (GOLD analysis project Ga0209630, IMG submission 184745) | Pelagic Microbial community sample from North Sea - COGITO 998_met_01 (SPAdes) (version 2) | ecosystem: Environmental > Aquatic > Marine > Neritic zone/Coastal water | place: Helgoland, sampling... | reverse complement strand
TAACAAAATTAATAGAAGTGGCAAAGATGAAATTAAATGTATCACAAATATGTCACCCTTATTCCTCGCTTTAAGAAATTTGAATAAACTTACAGATGTGTAAAGACCTATAAATATATAAGATAGCCTACTTTTAAAGTAAGAATATCTTGGCAATGATTTGTATATTGATTTACTTTTTGTGAGTTTAATTAAGCCTATATTATTTTCATTTATTAAATTTTGTAAGTCATCCCATTCACCAATTGCATTAATAATATGTGGACTTATTTTATTTTTAGAGTATTTCTTTAAGCTTATTGCTGAGTTTATAACTGCTTGTACGGTAGCAACCTTTGATAAAAATGGACACCAATAAAATATATTCATATTACGTATTATTATAGGATTACAATAAATTATGATAAAACAAAGACATATCTACTTCTTTCTTCCAGATTTTACTCTTGGTGGAGCTGGAAATTCAATACTAAATATATGTAAGACTTTAAAGAACAGAAAAAATAAAATAAATGTTATATCACTTGGAAAAAATCACTATAAAAAAAATTTTCAGAAAATCAACGTAAATATAACTGAGATTTCATCCAAAAAAACTATTTTAGGTATTATAAAAATATATTTTAAACTTAAAAAAATATCCAAACAAACAAATATAATTTTTGTCTCTAATATAAACTATGCTAATGTGTTGAGCTCAATAATAATAAAGAATATTAAAAATTTAAAACTAGTTCTAATTGAAAGAACGCCACTGCAAGAGCTAGAGATATATTCAAGTTTTAAAGATTTTATAAAAAAAAAAATAATTTTTTATTTAGCAAAAATTTTCTATAGACGTGCAGATTATATAATTGGAAACTCATCTAAAGTATCTTCTTACATTAGATTAAAATTTAATTTAAATGTGTTAACTATTAACCCTATTATTAATATAAAAAAAAAATATGAAAAAAAATATAATGAAATACTGCAAATATCTTGGATTGGAAGACATTCAAGTGAGAAAAGACTTTTTGATTTTATAAAAAGTATTGATCATATTCAAAATGAAAATGTTAAATTTAATATTATATCAAATAAAAATATTAAAAAAGAAATCAAATTATCCGTATCAAAAAAAACTTACTCAAAATTAGAATTTTATAAATTTAAAAATGATAAAAGATTTCTCGATTATATTTATAACAAAACTGATATATTGGTAAATACTTCTGTTTATGAGGGATTTCCTAATACTATTGTAGAAGCAGTCTCCTTTAATTGTTTGATTATAACAAGTAAGAGCTTTGGCGGTTATAGTGATATTATCTTGAATAATAATTTTGGTTTGATTTATAAGACTGGAAATATAAATGAACTTTCTCAAAAATTAAAGTTTGCGATTAGAAATTTTAAGAACTGTAAAATAAAAATTAAAAATGCAAAAAAAAACTTAATTAAATTGTCAAAAAAGAATGATACTTATATAAAATTTTTCAATAAAATTTAAATGAATTCAAAAAAAATTTTCTTTTCTATAATTACTCCTGTTCTAAATCAGCCTCAAATTAAAAAAACTTTTATGAGCCTTAAAAGACAAAATTTTAAGAATTTTGAACATATTGTAGTCGATGGTGGATCAGAAAAAAAAACAATTTCTATTTTAAAAAAGAATAAGAAATATATTTCAAAATTAATTATCGATAAAGATGACGGAATTTACGATGCAATAAATAAAGGTATAAAAATAAGCAAAGGAGAAGTTATTGGAATTTTAAATGCTGATGATTATTATTATAAAGATACATTATCAATCGCTCATAGATATTTCAAAAATAATAAGATTGATTATTTATTTGGTAGCGTTGTTAAAGAAAGATTAATGCATGGATTTTGGCCAAATAAAATTTGGTATAAATTTAATATTTATCCTGCTCATTCATGTGGTTTTTTTGTAAAAAAGAAGCTTCATAAAAAAATTGGTTTATATGACACAAAGTTCAAATATTCATCAGATAGAGACTTTATATTCAAAATGATAAAGAGAAAATTTGTTGGTATGAATACAAAAAAATATGAAATTTTTGGAAAATTTAATCCATATGGAGTCTCAAGTAAATTGGGGTTTTTTAAAGGATTTAAAGAAGAGATAAAGGTCAGGCTGAATAATCAAAATATATTATTTGTTATATTGTTATCTTTTATTACTTTATTGTATGGTTTATTAATTCTACTACTCAAAAAAAAATGAAAATAGCAATCGTGCCTGGAGCCTTTTTTCCTAATCCAGGAGGTGCACAAGTTCAAGCGCATAATTTAGCAAATAAAATTTGCGAAAAAAAACATAATGCTGAAATGGTATTGCTAGATAAAACTGCCATTAAAAAAAAGAAATATAAAATTATTTTTTTTAATAAAATGATTATTAATATAATTTTTTTATTACATTATTATTTGAATATTGACTTAACATTTCTTTTAAAAATTTATTTAAAAAAATTTATTAAAAAAAATAAATATCATATATGGCACTTTATTTTTTTAAATTATAAAAGTTTATTAATTATCAATATTCTAAAAAAATTAAATCAAAAAATAATTGTGACGTTTCAGGGTGCCGATATTCAAATTAAAAAAAAAATTAATTATGGTAATAGACTAGATATCAAGTATGAAAAACTTTTACAGATAAATAAAAAAAATATTGATTATTTTACAGCAATATCAAAAAATATTTATAATGATCTTTTAAATTTAAAAATTCCAAAAAATAAAATAATTGAAATTCCAAATGGAACTATCCTTTCAAAAGCAAAACAAATAAAAAAACAAGTAAAAAAAAATAAAGTAAATAAACTAAAAATAATCACCGTGGCGAGATATGCTAGTAAAAAAAAAGGTTTTGATCTCGTGGAAAAAATTTTAAAAATCTTATTCGAAAAAAAAATTAACTTTAAATGGACAATAATTGGAAAAAATACATCAAAGATTCTAAAAACGATTAATGATAAAAAATACATTAATTCGTTGAAAATTATTGAGGATTTAACTAACGAGAACGAATTGTATTATCCTAATTCAAAAATCTTAAAGCATTATTCTAAATCAGATATATACCTTAACCTATCAAGAATAGAGTCGTTTGGTATCACTTTTATTGAGTCTTTAAGCTGTAACTTACCTATTATCACTTTTGACAGAAAAGGTGCAAATGAAATTGTAAAAAATTTAAATAATGGTTTTGTGATAAAAAATAAAAATTTTATTAGTTTTATTAAATATCTTAACAAATTTTATAAAGACAAAAATTTTTTTAAGAACAGGCCCTATTTATCATCTAGAAAATATGATTTAGATCAATTAATCTATATCTATATTAAAACTTATAACAACTTATCAAACCAAAAATAAATTAGAGCCATGATAGGAACTAATCCATTTTTACTACATAACGAGTTGTATTTATATTTGAATAAGTAATCAGTACAAAAATAATGAAAAGTAAAAATTTTAGTTAATTTATAAAGATCAAAAGAGTTCCAATTATTTAATTTAAGAAATTGAATAAGTTAAACTATTACTAATAACAACTAACCTTATAATCAGGGGCAAAAACTTCTACTAAAATATTTTTTTCTTTAAAATCATAAACAAGAGTAGAAGTTGAAGATACTATTATTTTTTTATAATTAATATTTCTAATATTTTTAATAATTTTAATTTTGCTTGTCTCTTTAAAAGAGAATTTATTTTTTGGATGGAGTTTAAAAAAATATACAAACTTATCATTATTAAGTAATTGGTCCTTAACATAAATATATAAATCTTCAACATCATGAGTACCTGGTAGAATCAATATATTTCTTGAAGAATTTTTAGTTATATTTTTCATTCCTTCTAATAAGCTAGAAATTTTTTTTTTATTTAATTTTATTTTAACATCTTTACCAAAAATTTTTCTATATTGATTATCTGAATATTTATTTGAAGAGATTACTTCATTAGGATGATATTTTTTTTTATTATAAATTAAATCAAACCAAAATAATTTATTTGAAAAAATTCCATGTTGATAACCTTTTACATATACATGATTTTGTTTAAATTTTTTAATTAAATAAAAACCAAAAGAATATTCAAATAAATATAAATTAAAAATGCTTATATTAAATCTCTTAATTATTTTTGGTATAGCCTTATTATATATTTCTAATTTGGACCTGTTTATGAATGAAGTATAAAAATTTTTTATATAAAAATCATTTAAATTAAGATTATTTACTTCTAAATGCATATCATTTTTGCGCAATGAAATTAGTTTAAACACAGTTTTGAAATAACAAGTTATTACATCTAGAATATTTATAAATTGTTCAACGATTATAGTGTTTGCTTTTGATATTTTATTATAAGTAAAAATTAGTTCTAAAAAAGAATGATTTAAATGAGTTTCATCTGTTATTAAAAAATTTAGTAATGATATATTTTTTTTTTTATAAAAAATATCTTTCTCTTTTAAAAAAAAATTTGGATATATTGTCATGCATACTTCATTTTTAACTTTTGGTATTAAGTTTTTTTTTAACTTAATATAGATAATTAGAAATAAAGCTTTTACATAAAATTTTGAAATCTTAAAAAAAACAAAGTTAAAACTCTTTTTTTTTTTTTTATAATTAATTATAGTTTTTGAATTTAAAGATTTAAGTATCTTAATTGATGAATCATCATCAGTAATTAGTTTAATTGTTTTAAATTTTTTACCTTTTAGAAAATAATTCAATTTTATAAAATTTATTATTTTTGAAATCGAGAATATTTTATCGTTTCTTAGATTAAATAATTCAAGTTCTTGAAAAAAATCATCATTAAAAGTTTTAATTTTCTTCTTTAACGATTTAGCTAAATCTAACCTAGATTTTTTTTCAAAATTTTTTAATTCGCTAAATGATATATTTTTACTATTAGTAATATTAATTTTTCCTTTATTTAAATTGATATAAAAACAATTATTTTCATAGATTTTTAAATCATCTTTTTCTAAATCTATTAATACAAGATTACTCATCTTTTAAAAAAAAATATTTTATATTTTTATAAAATCTATAAAAACTTATAGGCAACATCCTTCTTAAAAAAAATTTATCTTTTTTAACTAATTTTAAATAATTTTTTTTAATTCTATTTATTTCTAGTTTAATTTTTAAGTCATCATTTTCCAATCTTTTTAATAAGAAAAAATGAATTGCAGGTTGCATCCATGACCTTTTTGATACAATTACTTTCCATTTAAAATCAAACGGGTAAAGGTGGAACTCTATAGGATATCCAACTAAATCTTTATAATATTTATTAATACACAAAAAATAACCACCTATATTAATTTTACTTTGAACTAATTTAAAATAATTGTTTATAGACTTTTTATTCATTTCCATCATTGATCTAGAGTTTATAAAAAGATCAATTCTTAAATCTGAAATATTTGTCCATGGTGAAATTATAAAAATATCAGCTTTTTTAAGATCTTTTTTGCTTAACCTTTTTTTTTTCAAATCAATATCTGTGAATATTTTTTTTTTTGGAAATAAAATTTTCAAATAATATGCGGTAATAAAATTTGACTCAGGCAAATCGATTAAAATCATTTTAAATTTTTTAATTTTTAGTAATTTGCTTGCTAGCAATCCAAATCCTTGACCTATTTCACATATTAAATTTATTTTTTTTAGATTGATGTTATTTTTTAACTCATGAGCATATTTAATACAAAAAAGATCAGTTGGGGTATAAAATTTATTTTTAAACTTTTGAGTTTTTTTTGCTTGTCCAACATTTTTTGTTTCTAATAGTGAAGTTAAAAATTTTTCTCCACAATAATTTTTTAAATTTTCAAATAGTTTTTTGCTTTTGTCTTCATTAATATAAAAATCATCAATATTATTTGATAGACCATTATTTCTAAAATTATTTAAATTACTAATTTTAAATAATTTTTTTTTTTTATTAATACTTTTTTTCCAATATTTACTAGCTGAATAATTATCATATTGTTTTAGGCTTATATTAAAATTTTTAATAATCTTTTTTAAAAATAGATTATTCATTTTTTAGATATTTTTTTGATATATTGTCTTTTAATATGAATTTCTTAGCTTTAATAAAATCTTTTTTCACATCTACCGAAAAGCTATCGCCTTTAAGTAATAAAGTTTTGATTTTCATATTTAATTCTATAGCTCTTAATAATTCTATACCTTCTATTTTTTCTAAAAATGTTTGTTTAGATTCACAAAATTTTTTTAATGAAGATGGTGTAAAAGATATAATTGATAAATGCTTATAGTATAAAGAATTCTTTGTTTTAAATTGAAAAGGTAAATTTCCTCTAGACAAATATATTACATCATTTTTTTCTGTTTTTAATACATTGACCACATGTTTGCCAGCATAATTGTTTGATTTTAAAGTTGGAAGAATAATGTCAGTGTTTTTATTTTTTGAATGAAAATCAATAACTTGATCTATATGAGATGGATTTATAAGTGGTTCATCTCCTTGAATATCCACAATTAAATCATATTTTTTTTTTAATTTTTTATATCCTTCCCCAATACGTTCGGTTCCATTAGTATGTTTTTTTGATGTTAAAATTGATTTAGCTCCATAATGTTCACAAATTTTTTTTATCTCAATATCGTCACAACATATAAATAAATCATCTAATTTTTTTGACATTAATGCTCTTTTATAAGTATGAATAACAATAGGCATATCTTTAATCTTAAGTAATGGTTTATTTTTTAGTCTTGTTGATGCTAATCTTGAAGGTATTAAACCTAAAGTTTTCATGATTTAGATCCCAAAAGATATTTTAGATTTTTTTTCTCTTCAATATAATAGCTGAATATATGATGCACATTAATATTATAAATATTTCTTTTTGTAATATCTTTAGAACTACACCTAGCTAAAATCAAAGCTAAAAAATTATATTTCATGTGAGACAGTATTTTTTATTAAATTGTATATTTTTTTAATTTTTAAATTATTGCTATTTTTAATAGCATATTTATTTCTAAATTTATTTTTTATTTTTTTAACCTTAAAGTCATTCCACCAACCATTGATATTTTTAGAAATTTTTCTTAAATGTTCAATTGCCTCATCTTCATTTTCAAAATAAATATTGGCGGTTTTTAAATCTTCAAAATCTTCTTTGGCTTCATTTCTTAGTGCCATTCATCAGTAGATGCAATAAGAATAAATGGTTTATCTAGTGCTAATGACTCTAAAAATCCTGTACTAATATAAGAATAAATCAGCAATTCATAATTTTTATAAACCTTTTCTAAGCTCTCTCCATCAGTAAAACTAAATTTTTTGATATTATGGTTTTTCCAAATATCTCTATGATTCCATTCAAATTCGGCTTCATGAAATCTTGGAATAATAGTTATATCATTTATTTTTTTTATAAAATTATTATAGAATTTCAAACTATTATCATAATACTTTGCCATTTGGTTCGAACCAGTAGAACTATCAATTCTACCTGTAAACTTTGGTCTTGATCTCACAAAATAGCATATTTTTTTTATTTCATTTTTTTTTTTAAATTTTAAATTATCTATATTTTTTAGCACAAACATTAGAATAATTTTATTTTGATTTTCTTTTTTCCATCCCCATGTAAGATAATTGTCTGAAATTTTTATTTCATGATCCTCAGCCCATGAAAATTTAATTTGTCCATACGCACCACCATGTTGTCCATAAAAAACTTTAGTCCCTGTTTCCTTTTTTTCTGCAAGATATCGCACAAAAATATTATCTGATGATAAAGATCTTGTGCTTATTATTAGTAAAGGTTTAATTGGTAAATTTAATTTTTCTATATGATCTCCAATTAAATTATAATTTTCCAAAAATTCTAAAGGAATATTTTTAAATATATTTTCAATTATAAATTTTTCAAACAAATTATTAGCTCTATAATCTAAATCTAATTTACTTCTTAATAAAAAATTAATTTTTTTTTCAAAGTCCTTATTGGAAATAAACAAAGGTAGCTGCTTAAACTTTAAATTTAATATCAACTCACTAGCTAATCCAAGATAAGTTTTAAAAAAAACAATTTTATTCTTTTCTATTTTTTTCTTAAATACATGCATGTATTTACTCATTAAAAAAGTTTTAGCTTTATGAAATAAATTTTTTTTATATCCATAATAAAAATTATCATCATAAATTTCTTTAGTTTTAGATCTGATTTCTAATTTATTTTCCTTTTTTAAAAAATTAATAATTTTGGAATAAATCAAATGGTTCCATGTAGTGCTAGAAGTCAATTTCATAAATTCTCTAGTGGTGTTAGGAATTGGTTCATTTTTAACATTTATAGAGTTATAATAATTAATATTTGGATATTTTGATAAAGCTGCAGAAACATTTTACCATCTCTCAAAACTTACTGACAAATAATAAAATAACCAATATCCTATAATAATACGCCAATATTCCTTGCTATTATTTCTTTTATTGGCTTTATTTAAAGTTTCACATAAAATTGATAAAAATTTTCATATAAATTGTCTAAATATTCATTATCAATTTCAATTTTTTTTCTATCATCCCAATGATATGGAACAACTGTTTCGTTCTTTATAATATAAGAGTTTTTTTTACACCAATTTCCTAAATATATTATTTTAGCATTGTCAGCTAATTCTTCATCACTTGTAGTAATTAACTGAATTAATTTCATTTTAAAATTTGATAATTTTAAGTTTTTCTTGAATTTTTTTCTTTATTTGGATTGCTTCTTTTAAGCCATTGATAATAGAGTTTTCTTTTTCAAAAGTATCCAATTTATTAAGTTTCAGTAAAATTTTTTTATCAAATTCATTATTACTATCATGTTTTTTTGAAAATTTTTTCATTCCTTTTTTTGATTTATCAAAACCAACAACATTACAAGGTTTTTGCAAAACCATAGAGGGGGGTAACTCTATATATCTCAGTCCAACTATTGATATTTTATACATTGCTCATTCATAAGTGGAAATTTATATAGAGGATACCTTAAAAACTTCAATAAAATTAAAATTTTTACTAACTTCTTTTTAGTTAAAAAATAGTAATTTTTATGTGTATAAATTCCTATATAAAACATGAAAATATTACATTTAAATTTTTCATCAAAAGGTGGAGCTGGCATTGGAGTTGCGAGATTACATGACTCATTAAAAAAAAGAAATATAAAGAGCTATGTGCTTCACTACGATGAGTTTATTAATGATAGAAAAAAGAATTTTTCTTACAAAAATAGAATTAATGATAATCTTAAGTTTTGTAAAAAAATCTTAGAAAAATAATTTAATAAGAATAATAATATTTATAGATTATCTTTTAATTAGGCTTCCATTTTTTAGTACAAATTTTTCATCTGCAATTTCTAACGGTTTCTCATTATGACTAACAATTATTATTGTAATTTTACCTTTTAATTTCTTTAATGTATTTACAATTTTTATTTCGTTTTCACTATCAAGTGAATTGGTAGGTTCGTCTAAAATCAGTAACTCTGGATTATTATAAAATACTCTTGCCAAACCAATTCTTTGCAACTGACCTCCTGAAATTTTTGCACCGTTTTCACCAACAATTGTATCTAGTTTTTCTGGCAAACTTTCTATAAAAGTATTAAGTTCTGACTTCTCAAGACATTCTTCAATTAAATTGTGATTTATATCACCTTGTTTAAAACCAAAGGCAATATTTGCTTTTATGGTGTCATCTAATAAGTGCGTATTTTGACTCAAATAACCAATTTTTTTTTGCCAGTTATTGTTATTTAAACTACAATTGTTTTCATCTAATAGAATAGATCCCTTGGTAGGTAATAATAATCCTGTTAAAATATTTAATAGAGTTGTTTTCCCAGATCCACTTGATCCTTGAATTGATATAGTAGAATTTTTTTTTATTTCTAAATTAAGACCTCTTAAAATATTTTTACCTTTGTAGTCAAAATTAATATTTTTTAATTGTATATTTGACTCAAATTGAATTTTTTTATTATTATCATCACTTAAATTATAATGAGCAGATTCTTTGATTTGAACAATACTATTATAAATAATATCCATTTGGGGTATTAAATATTTAAATTGTTGGTGTGAATTAAATAATCTTAAAATATTTGGCATTGTTTTTATAATCCCAACAAAAAGAATTCCTAAAAATGGTAATGATTCATTTAAATTGATTGTTTCATCTCTCATAATAAAAATTGCACCAATTAAAGCTAAAGTTACCAGTAATATCTCTACTAAATATTTTGGTAAAAGTTCCACTATAGTAAATCTTAATTTATATCTTAAAGATTCTTGCTTATATATTTTATTTCTATCGGTAAAAAATTTTTGCCTACCTGATAATAGTATCTCTTTATATGACTGAATTCCCTCCATCATATTTTTTATGTAATACGTATTATAATTAACATCTTCATTGCCAAACTTCTCAATTTTAGCTTTTGTTACTAAAGAATAGCAAAATAACAGTATAATTATTAATACTATTGCCGCTAAAGTTACTTGAAAATTTACTAATAAAACCCATTGTAGAGCTAACAGAAGTATCATTAAATCTGCATAAAAATCTACTATTCTCATAATAATTGAGTCGATGCCATTTGCATATTGCATATTCCGCAACAATAAAGATGAGCTATTATCAGTATGAAATTGATAATTTTTATTTAAATAATTTTCGTAAATTTGATTAACGACTCTCACGGTAACTTTGTTTCTAAATTTTCCTGAAAAGAATGCAGTGAGAGTTAAAAAAAGAACTTTTATTATAAAAATAGCTATTACTATTAAAAATATATAATAAGTTCTGTGTTCCTCATTTAAAAAACCAAAGTATTTTTCATTCCAATTTGGATCAGTTATGGATTTAAATACTGGTAATAAAGCGCCAATGCTTATTAACTCTAATGCTGCTGATATTAATTGAATAAAGATTAAAAGAAAGAATAAAATTTTTTCTGGTTTAGTGAATATATTAAAAAATTTTTTGGTTAACTGGAATTGAATCATTTTTTTTTATAATATTCTAAATGCCAATCAATAGATTTTTTCACTACTAATTCAACATGGGTTTTTGGGCTGCACCTAAATATTGTGAGATTAAATCTGTAAAATTCTTATTAAGAACTTTAAATTCTATATTTGACGAATTATAATTAATCATTTGTTCTTCGATATCTGTATCATTCTTGTATCGTTTTTCTTTATCTATAATTTTTAAGGTATCTTTAATTAAATTATAATTTACAAATTGTAAGTAAATAACGTATTTATCTTCAGTATGTCCTTTATATTTCTCTTTTGTGAGACTTGTTCTATGATTAATTAATGCATTAAATATTACAACATCTCCAGCTTCAGAATACAAATGAGTGTTACTAAAAATATTTTGTAGTCTATAAAATAGTCCTCTAAACTTATTTATAAATTTATTGTTTTCAGAAAAATTATCATACTTAAAAGGTTTGAGTATATCGATTCCTCCTCCCTTTCCTTTAATATTTTTTTGCAAATAGAGTCCAACTTTTGATAGCTCATTTTCTTTTTTTTTAAGGATTTCAGATTGATGAAAATCACCAGAATCTTTATGGTACCACAATTTTTTATTAAACCTTAAATTATTTTTTTGGATTACTATATTGTTATAAAAATATATTTTTTCATTAAAACATTTTTTTATAAATTCCAAAACTTTTTTATTGAAGATAAAGTTCCAAAGTAATTGATTTTGTTTGATACTTTCTATTGAAAAACAATAGTGTTCTCCTTTATCAGCTTTTACAAAATCTTTTAGATAATTTCTAATCTCACCTACTTCAGCTTCATTAAAGATATTTTTTGTAAAAACTTTTTGCATTTGTATTAAGTTTTTTTAAATCGATATTGTATTAAATTTTTCTATAATTTAAATCTATAATTTTACATATAAGGGAATATTTATTTGTAAGAATTATGGAATACATATACGACACATTTAATTAAAGCAAGAATATGTTGAGTTTTAAAAAACTATTAATTACTAAAAATAGCTCAATTTTAGATGCAGTTAAAGTTATTGACTCAACAAATCATAGAATTTGTTTTATTATTGACAAATCAAACAAGCTTATTGGCTCAGTAACTGATGGAGATATCAGAAGAGGTTTAATAAAAAAGATTAGCTTCAAAAAAAAAGCAATAAAAATATGCAATAAAAAAACAATTTTTCTTAATCAATACAAAAAATCTTCAATTAAATTTGATAATAACCAAGAAACATGCATTCCAATTATTGATAAAAGAAAGAGAATAATTGATGTTAAAATCTATAATAAAAAAAATAATAAAATTAACTCTGCATTAATTATGGCAGGCGGAAAAGGTGAGAGGCTTTACCCAATAACTAAAAATGTTCCAAAACCTTTGGTTAAAGTTAAAGGTAAAACATTATTAGAAAGCTTAATTAAGAAATTAAATACTGATGGAGTGAAAAATATTAGAATATCTGTTTACCATATGTTTGAAAAAGTTAAATCTCACTTAAAAAATAAAAAATTTTCTATCAAAAATATTGACTATATAGTTGAAAATAAACCCCTTGGAACTGGTGGATCAATAAAACTTTTTAATTTAAATGATAAAGATTTTTTTGTAGTAAATTGTGATATCAAATTAAATATTGATTTCTCCAAAGTTGCAAATTTTCATCTAGATCAAAAAGCAGATATCACTGTCGTATCAAAACAAATAATCAATAAATTATCTTTTGGTAAGTTAAATATTAATTCAAAATTTAATGTAACATCAATTGAAGAAAAACCAATTTTAATAAACTATATAAGCACGGGTTTATATATTATTAACAAAAAAATTAAGAAATTAATTAATACAAACCAAAAAATAGATATGGATGAAATTATTCAAAATGCAATTACTAAAAAAATGAAAGTAATTTCTTATCCATTATATGAAGACTGGACTGACTTAGGCACAATTAAAGATTTAAATAAGTTTAAAAGAAAATAAAAAATTATTAATTTCTATTTAATAGAATTGATTATCTTTCGAAATTTTTCATTATCTTTATCAAATGAAAATAAATTTTTATAATAATATTTTTTTTTTAACCATTCATTATTAGACGTATCAAACAATGAATTCAGAATACTCTTAATTTTTTTACCATTTTTTAATTTTGTCCAGAAATAGCCCTCGTCTTTTAAGAAGCGTTGAAGTAAAAAAGAGTCATGTACAGAAAATTTTTTATTTATTTTACTAAAATTAAATATAGCAATTTTTTTTCCTCTTGAAAAAGCTTCATAAATTAAAGTTGAATCTACACCTATAACAATTAAAGGGTTATCAATTCTTTTGTAAGCAAAAAATTTTTTTCTTTTATAATACTTGAACTTATAATCTTTAAAAAAATTTTTATAATAATTATTTTCTTTTTCAAAAGATAATGAACTACCTAATATTGAAATTGGAATTTTTTTATTTTTTGAAAATTGAATTAAATATGGAATTAAAAATTGTGTAGTGTTATAATAACTTTTTTGAAAATCTATAATAGATGCTTTATCTCTATACTGAGAAATAAACAATATTTCCTTTTTTTTTGTTTTTTGTTTTTTATAAAAAAAATTATTTAAAAATGAGCCAATAACAATAAAATTTGCAGTAATATATCTTTCAATTATCTCTTTTTCTGTAGTTGTCATACATAAAAAATAGTCACAACTTAAGTTGGTATTATTTTTTAATTTATCAATAAAAAATTTATTTGTGACGCCATTTTGTATAATTATTATTTTTATTGATGGATAATATTTTTTAATTTTATATAAAATTAATCTATTATAATTTAATGAAATAATTGTTTTCTTTTTTGTAAATTTTAAAAAAAAATTTATATATTCAACTTTTAATTCAGATCTAAAAAAAAAAAATAAAGCATATAAAATTGCAAAAAAATTATATTTTTTATCTCTAAATGAAATAACATTTGTTGAATTGTCTAAATATTTATTAAAAATTTCTAATTGTAAATCATCAAATATCAAATAATTTTTTTGTTCTAGAAATTTAAAATCAAATTTTATTAACATCTTATATTTTATTTTTTATTACGTTGCTTAATCTTAGAGCTTTATTTAGATCTTTAAAATTATCGATATCTAAACTATTAACTGCACTTTTAGAATATATTTTAATTGCATTTTTCTCATTAAAGGATTTTAGTCTAAAAAGTTCTTTCTTATCTATAATGTAAATTGATCCATCAGTTAAGCTCATTTTATTAGAGCTTTTGCTATTTTAAAATCAATCTCAGTATCAATATCAATAGACTCTTCTATGGGCATCTCAAATGCATAAATATTATTTTTTAAAAATAAACTCTTTTCCTTTAAAAATTGACTTATTTTACAAATATAGATAGCACCATTTAGTCTATAGTAATTTTTAAAGCCTGGACTTCTTTTATTTAAAAAATTTTGCATACTAAAATTTTTAGGTAAAATGTTGCATCCAAGTGGATTGTGTTCTGTTTTACAAACACTAATAATTGCATTTGCATTTTTTATTTCTAATAAATTTATAGCATCATAAATATGTTTTTCATTTCTGAGTGGGCTAGTAGGCTGCAAGAGAACCACATAATCAAAAATTAAAGTATTTTCTATTGCATGCTTTAAAGCATCAAAACTTTTTGCCTTATCATTTGCAAGATACTTGGGTCTTTTAATAATCTTAGCACCATATTTTTTCGATGCATCGAGAATTTCTTTATTATCACTAGAAACAATTACCTCATCAAGATATTTACATTTTAATGCAGATAAAATGGTATGTGCAATTAAAGGTTTGCCATTAAAATTTCTCAAATTTTTTCTTGGTAACCTTTTGCTTCCTCCACGAGCTAAAATTATAGCTAAATATTTTTTTTTCTTAAACAAAATAATAATTTTAGTTTGAATCTTTTAAAAATTCTTTGTTCGCTTTTTGGTAATCAATTAATCTACCAACATCTTTCCAATATTCATCTAATGGAAAAGAAATTGTTTTTTTTTTCTTTAAAATAATTTTTTTGAAAAGAGTAGTCATATCAAAAAATTTTTTTGGAACTAAATTAATACATTCTGGATTTAAAACATATATACCAGCATTAGCAAAAAATTTATGCATTGGTTTTTCATTGATAAATAAAATATTTTCATTAACTAAATTGACTTCTCCATAAGGTGAGTTGAAACTATATTCTTTTACACCCATAGTAGCTGTAGCATTATGCTTATCATGAAAATCAAGCATTTTTTCAAAATCAAGATTAGTAAGCAAATCTCCATTTATTACAAAAAAAGGTTTGGTTAGTTTTTTTTTTATAAAACTTAAAGCTCCAGCAGTTCCCATTCTTTTTTTTTCTTTAACATATTCTATTTTTACTCCAAACTTATCTCCATTTCCAAAATAATTTTCAATTATATGTGATTTATAATTAACACAAATTATTAAATCTTTAAATCCACAATCACTAAACCTTTTAATGATTGCTTGTAGGATGGGTTTACCTCCTACTTTTAACATTGGTTTTGGAGTATTTTTAGTAAGTGGTCTTAGGCGTGTTCCTTTTCCACCAGCCATTATCACGACCTTATTTAATTTTATTTCATTTTTTTTGAGCTCATCAGTTAATAGTATTTCAGTTACTTTTCCTTTACTATCTACAATAGGTATTTGATGAATTTTTTTAGAAAAGGCAATATTCAATAACTTTTCTTTAATATCATTCTTTTTTCCGACTAATGGTTTTTTATTAATTAATGACTTAACAGAACTGCTAATACTTAATCCTTTTAAAAAACCTCTTCTGATATCACCATCTGATAGAGTGCCAATTAACTTGTCTTTTTTATCAACTATAAGTGCAATTTTAATGGCCCCATCTTCAATAACCTTTAATGCCTTTTTAATAGTGGCATCTGTAGTAATTTTTATTTTTTTTATATTTTTCATAGAATCTTAATAAATATTAAACATACTTGATTTATTATTAATATCGCAAAACTAAATCTTTTTAGGAGTTTGTACATCTTAATATTACATAAGCATAAAATTTTTAAGAATTTTTAAACCAACATCGCCACTTTTTTCTGGATGAAATTGGCATCCTACCACATTATCTTTTATTATTAATGCAGGTATTAGAATTCCATTACAATTATAGTTAGCCAGCACATGATCTATATTTGATGGCTTGGCAACAAATGAGTGAACAAAGTATAATGAGTCTCTAGACTTATGTTCTTTTAGCAATGAATTTTTCCAACTTATATTTGACACACCTGGAACTATTTCATGCCAATTAATTTGTGGAACTTTTATATAATTATTTCTATCTTTTACCTTAGGAAATTTCTCCACTCTTCCAGATATTAGCCCCAGCCCTTTGGTAACTTTAAACTCATCACTTTCATCAAGTAACATCTGCATACCTAAGCAAATTCCAATCAAAGGAACTCCTTTATTTGCAGTCTTAATAATGGTTTTATGCAGTTCTAAATCGTGAAGTGCTTGCATACCCTTGTGAAAAGCTCCAACTCCTGGCAAAACTAAATGTTTAGCTTCTTCAATAGCTTGGGTATTTGAAGTTACAAATGTTTCAACACCTATTTTTTTAAATGCTTGGTTTACACTGAAGATATTTCCAATACCATAATCAATAATTACAACTTTATTCATCATTGTTAAAGTTACGAACGTTTATTTTATGGGAATTCAATTTTTTTCTAATTTCATTAAAGGTAGTCTTATCATAATGTAGAGCATATGCCATTGCTATGGCATCAGTATTTGCGTGAGTAATTGCCTTATAAATATCTTGAATTGTACCAATGCCACCACTTGCAATTACCGGTATAGACACACTTTCAGTTGCTGATTTAATTAAATCTAAATCAAACCCTCTGCCCGTACCATCACGATCAATAGATGTTAACAAAATTTCTCCAGCCCCATAAATCTCACCTCTTTTGATCCATTCCATTACATCAACACCACTACTTTCTCGACCATTTTCTATATAAACTTCCCACTTATTATCTTTTATTTTTTTTGCCTCGACGGAAAGTACTACTGATTGACTACCTAATGTGTTTGAAATTTCTGAAATGAGTTCTGGTCGATTGACAGCAGCTGTATTAATAGCAATTTTATCAGCTCCAACCCTTAGTACATTTAACGCATCTTCAAGAGAACGTATTCCACCTCCGACTGTAATTGGAATAAATATATCTTGAGCAGCAGATTTGATAATTTTACCTAAATGATTTCTGCCATATAAGCTCGCAACTGTATCTATAAAAATCAACTCATCTGCTCCTTGATTATAGTATTTTTTTGCGTACTCATTTGGTGAGCCTATCACCCTTAGTCCTTCTAGATTAATTCCTTTAATTAGATTTTCTCCCTTGATATCTAAGCGAGCTATCAATCTGTTTTTTTTTATCTGCATAATTATAATTTATTAAAAATAAGCTGGTTAACTAACAACATAACTTGTAATTAAAATTTTAGATTAAGTATAATAAATCTTCAGTTAGACAATTTTTATAAAACAAAAAAATTTATTCACTAAATTATTTACTCTTTCCATATTGGGTTTTTTAATTTCCACTCAAATTTTTCTGTTTTTTCCCAAATATGTGGAGACCTCCAGCTGTCAATAACTTCCCAAAATTCTTTTTCACTTATAGACATATAGTCTAAAGTAATTTTAAAATATTTTTTTGATAATTCACTATCAAATTTTTTAACAAGCATTACTCCTTCTTCTCTAGAAATTTTACCGTCTCTTATTTCATGTGCGGTGTCACTGGTAGTTCTTCCAATTCCAAATTTTATGAATGCCAAATAAAAATGCAACCAGTCAGTTTGATCATCAAGACTAGCATATTTTGAGTATGTTCCCTCAGATCTGGCTTCGTTTACTTCAAAGCCATTATGTTTGTTACAATAATAAAAATTTTCTTGAGGATCCCAAAAATGATAATAACCAAAAAAATGATTTTCTATGTTGTGTTCCTCAACTTCTTTTTTTGTTGGTCCCAAGTATGGTGCAATCTCAGATTTGGATACTCCCTCTTCTATCAAGTTAGCTGGTGACATACCTGAAAACATAATATTATCATAATGTGTCATCTCTTTCATAGGAGACTCCGCATATTTCATATTACCTCCATATTCTACCTCTCCATTCTCACCATACATTATTAGTTTTATGTCATGTTGTACTGCCATTTTTAAAGGAAAATTAGTTTGGCCATAAATAAATGGTAGAAAATTATCACCCATTCTCTTGAAAGAAACTCTTGCCATTTTGCTGTGAGTTTTTCCATTTACAGATCCCAGTATATTATCAAATCCTCCAATATTAATGAAATTATCTAAATTTTTTCTACCAATGTCAGTATAAATAGCAGGAGCCCATGTAACTGTTAGGGGATTCATATCATATTTATACTTCAACATATGTGCAACAAAACCACCATCTTTTCCTCCAGAGCACGGAACAATAACATCGTAAGATCCATCATTTTTTTTATGTTTTTTCAATAATAATTTTAATTCATTCTCTCTGTGCTTCCAGTCGATGGTTTTTTTTTTATGTTTTGCAAAATTACAGGCGCTACATACTCCTGAGGTATCAAATGTAATTCTTGGCCGCTGATTTGAAATTGTGCATTCCTTACAAAAGATGACTTTTTCAGGAAGTTTATACATTTCTTTAACATTTCTGTTTTTCATAAAATTTCCTTCGAAAACATAAAGCTTAAAATATTAGATTTTTTTTATTTATAAATTTACTTATATCCACAAATGTATTTGGAATAAAGCTATCTTTTTAATGTTTGGGACATAATCTATTTCACTTAAAGTCTCCATCACATATGTTTTTTCACATAAAGGTCTTAGGTCAGTAAAATCAATAATAAATTCAGATTTTTCTTTAGTGCAACCTCCAACTACTTTAACCTTAAGTTCTATTAATTTTGAAGCAAGTCTTTGAAAGCTTTACGGTGCCTATAAAAAATATTTTTATAATTAAAATTTTATGTCAAAAAAAGTTTTTTTTAAAATATTTTCTAATTTTACAGATTTTAAAACTTTAATAATTTTTTTACTTGCACACTCATCACCATATGGATTTTTGACATCTTTTAAAAGTTTTTGAAATTTTTTTGAATAAACTATTTTAATAGCTTTTTTTATACTTTTTTTATTAGGTAAACAATCAACTACACTATCTGCTTTTATTCTACCATTTTGTCTATCCCCAATATTAATAGTTCCTATTCTAAAACTTGGTACTTCAAGTAGACCACTTGAGCTATTACCTATTACAAAATCTATATATTGCAAAGCACTTAAATAATTAAGTTGCCCTAAAGAGGCTACACCAATAGATTTATCTAAATTTTTACTTATATATTTATCAATCATTTGATTTATAATTTTTCCATCTGCATCACTATTTGCTTTTGTAAAAATAATATTTGTATCCTCTAATTCATCAATAGAGTTTAGAAGTTCTTGAAAATGTTTTTTTGATGTCTTGATCTCTAAAGTTACAGGGTGAAAAGTAACTAAAACATTTTTTTTTTTCAATTTAAAATTGATTGATTTTTCAAATTTCACTTTTGTTAAAAGTTTAAGTCTTTTAATGTTTTCTATTCCAGCACCTCCTACATTAAAAACTCTTTTAGAATCTTCACCTAATTGCATTACTCTTTTGGAATATTCTTCAGTAGCTGTAAAGTGAAGGTGACTCATTTTGGTTATGCAATGACGAATAGCTTCATCAATCGAACCTTCTGTGGCTTCACCGCCATGAAGATGGGCAATAGGAATTCTAGATATCATGGCGGAACTAACTGCGCTAAAAATCTCATATCTATCACCTAAAACCACAACAATATCAGGTTTTAGCTCAATGTAAGCTTTTGCAAAGGATGTTTGGGCTATACTCATAGATTTTGAAATACCTATGCTAGTATCAGAAGATAAATGCATATCTATTTTTTTATCAATTTTAAAATCTTTCTCTATTTCTTTATAGGTCAAACCAAACTCAGAACTTAAATGCATTCCTGTAGCAATCAGTTGGAGCTTAAGATTTTTATCAGCTTCAACTTCTTTTATAAGCCAATATAATAATCCGTATTCTGCACGTGAGCCTGTCACTATACATACTTTTCTCTTTCTCATATTAATTCATCTTCTTTGTAATCTTTTGTCGCTTTAGTTCCCACAACATCATCCCATTTCATAGGACTTATGCCTCCACCTGGTCTTTTTACTGCAAGATTATTTTCTTTTAAAACATCACCTTTTTTAATTTTAGTTTTTGCAATTATTGATTTTCTAACTATCTGTATATTTGGCAATTCACTCTTAGAAGGTTTTTTAATACCATTACCAAGAGCTAACTCTATATTCCTAATAGCCTTGACCATCTCTCTTAACTGATCTGGCTCAAGACTGGCTTTATGATCTGGCCCCTCCATATTACAATCTAAAGTAAAATGTTTTTCTATACAACTTGCACCCATTGCAACCGCTGCTATATCAACTTCTATTCCTAAAGTATGATCGCTATATCCAAAGCCTACATTTAATTCTTCTCCAATAGTTACCATTGCTCTTAAATTTACGTCTTCCATTGGAGTTGGATACTCAGTATTAGCATGTAAGATTATAATATTATTTTTTTTAGTACCTGAATCAACTAAAATATCTAAAGCATTCTTTACTTCATCCATATTTGACATTCCAGTTGAGAGAATTATTTTCTTATTTAGTTTTCCTATGTGTCTAAGGTATGGAAGGTTTGTAATCTCACCACTTGGGATTTTAAATACTTCTAAACCCAAATCTTTTAACAATTCTATACTGTCGTGATCAAACGGAGATGATAAAAATTTTATACTTTTATTTTTACTATAATTAATAAGCTCAAGATGCATTTCTTTACTCATTTCAAGTTTTTTAAGCATACTAAATTGATTTTCTTTTTGATCAGTTGTATTTTTTTGATAATTTGCTTTTTTCGCATTTTTAGTAGCCAAGTTTTCTGCTTTAAATGTTTGAAATTTAACTGCGTCAACTCCTGTAGCAGAAGCAACATCTATTAATTTTTTTGCTAAATCAATTGATCCATTGTGATTAACGCCTGCTTCAGCTACTATAAATACTTTGCTATACTTCAAACCTATCTCCAATTTTTATCGTTCCGTTAAATTCAAATTCTGTAACTTTTATAAAACTATCTTTTGTTTTAACAGCAAAACTAGTGGCTGTTTTGTCTATCACAGCACCAATGATAGACTTGTAATTTGTTGCGTTATCTATTAATTCGACTTTATCTATTTTCATTTCTTTTGAATTAATAAAAGCTCTAGCCATTGGTCCTGGTCTGCAAATTGCTCTTACAAAATTAAAAACCTCTCTACTAGTTTGATTCCAATTTAAAATTTCGTCTCCTTCTTTTCTTTGACTGCAATAAAAACCAGCAGAGTGTAATTTGTTTTGCTTATATGCTTTAACATTTCCTTTTTTAAACATTGAAATAGCTTCATAAAGAACATTTGCACATTCTATATGGGCTTTATTAAGCAATGTTCTATAATTGTCATAATCTGTAATTTGAAAAATTTTTTGCAAAATTATATCGCCTGTATCTATCCCCTCATCAATATAATGAACCGTTATACCAAACTCTTTTTCATCATTTATTAATACCCAGTTTAAAATATTTCGTCCTCTATAAAATGGCAATTTCCCTGCATGACAATTTATAGTTTTATAATTTGTCAGATTTATTATTTTTGATTTAAATATTTGATTAAAGGACATTGAAACAAATAGATCGCAATTATATTTTATTATAATTGAAATAAATTCAGCTGAATTTATATTTTTGTGCTTTAAATAATCAATATTATGAAATTTTGCCAAATCTTTTAGGGTTTCATCTTCACTTTCGTATCTTGTGCATATGAAGGATATTTTTATTTCTGGATCTTTTATTATTTTATTAAATGTTTCGTGACTCCATGGCCCATCTGCAAAATAACCAATATTTATATTCATTTAAAACCTTACTGAGCTAGGAATGTTAACCACTCGTTCATCTAACCACTCTGAGTTCTTTAAATCTGCACATTGTGCATCTTTAAACATTGGTAGCTTATTCATTAATATCCAAATTGGTCTTGTCATAACACCATTTAAATTAGTCTCTTCTAAAAATTTATCTCTTTGATGTTTATCTTTAAGAACAATAGAATTTAACCAATAGTTTGATTTACTATTTTTTGGTTCTTTAAAAAAAATATAATCTGTATCTTTAAAGAACGCTTCATATTTATCTGCTAAATTTCGTTTGTTTGTAATGAAATCATTTAATTTTTCTAATTGTGCAACTAATAAAGCTGCATTTAAATTTGGCATACGATAATTATAACCCACCATATCATGATTAAAATCCCATTTATGAGAGACTTTAGCAGTTGTAGTTAAATGTTTTGCTTTTTTTGCAAGGACTTTATTGTTTGTAATAATGCATCCACCACCACCAGCTGTAATTATTTTATTTCCATTAAAGCTCATAGCACCCAACTCACCAAAAGTTCCCATATGTTTATTTTTATAAAAACTACCTACACTTTCTGCAGCATCTTCAATTAAAAATATATAGTGCTCATCACAAATTTCTTTTATTTCGTCTATTCTACAAGGGTGGCCATAAGAATGCATGGGTAGACATGCTTTAATTATTTTATTAGTTTTATTATTTATACACTGTTTGTTTTTAACAGTTGTATCTTTATCTAAAAAAGATTTTAGTGCTGAGGGCGATAAGCCCATTGTGTCCCTATCAACATCAATAAATATAGGCTCTGCATTGCAATAACTAATTGCATTGCAGGATGCAATAAAGTTTAATGGTTGAGTAATTACCTCATTGTCTTCTTCTACGCCTGCTAATATTAGAGATACATGAAGCGCTGAGGTACCGTTAGTAGTTGCAATTGCATATTTTGCACCAGTATACTTTGCTATTTTTTCTTCAAACTGATCAACAAATTTTCCCACTGATGATACAAAAGTTGTATCAATACATTGGTTTATGTATTTTTTTTCATTACCAATAAATTTTGGCTCATGTAAAGGTATATCTTTTTTTGTACCATATACTTCTTTTACAAAATCAATAAATTCATTAAACATTATAAATTTCAGATTTATACATTTTTAAATTTTCAGGTTTTGTTATCCAGTCAATAGTTTTTTTTAATCCATTTCGGATATCTACTTCGGGTTCATAACTTACCAGCTCTTTAATTTTTTTATTATCACAACATAGTCTAAATACTTCTGATTTTTTTGGTCGTTTTCTCTGTTCATCATTAATTAAAATGACATCACTAGACATTATCTCTTTAATTAAATTAAATGTATCACCAATACTTATTTCTGTATTGGAACCAATGTTAACAGTTTCTCCAATAGTTTTTTTGCTTTCTGCAAGCATAATAAAACCACGACAACAATCTTCTACATAATTAAAATCTCGAGTAGGTGATGGATCCCCTAATTTAATTTCTTTTTTACCAGAAGCTATTTGTGTAATTATTGTTGGGATTACGGCTCGAGCTGATTGACGAGGTCCATAAGTATTGAAAGGTCTTGCAATTGTCACAGGTAAATCAAATGAATTATAAAAACTCATCGCCATTGCATCTGCTGCTATTTTGCTTGCACTATAGGGAGACTGTGGTTGTAAAGGGTGATTCTCATCAATTGGAACATATTGAGCAGTTCCATATACTTCACTTGTAGAGGTATGAATTAATCTTGAAATTCCATTTTCTTTTGCTGCATGACAAATATTTAACGTACCTTTTATATTAGTTTCTATATAGCTATCTGGTGCTATATAAGAAAATGGAATTGCTATTAGTGCTGCTAAGTGAAAAATTATTTCCACATCCTTTGTGATGGTTTTGCAATAATTAGAGTCTCTTATATCACCAGATAATATTTCAATATCATTTTTACAATTCACCTGCTCAAGCCACCCCCAATTATTGAAAGAATTATATTGAGAAAGTGCCTTTACCTCATATCCTTTTGCAGAAAGTATTTCAGTTAAATGTGAACCAATAAATCCATCAGCTCCGGTTACTAATATTTTTTTCATATATTTAATAATAATAGTTTAAAAAATTTTATCCATTAAAGTTATTGAATTAAGTCTACTTTTTCTTATCCAGCTAAAAATACAGATTTTATAAAAAATATAGAAGAAACTGAAGGATCCTACTCAAAATATTCAAGTATTGACGATAAGATTGATCCTTTTCATTATTATCTCACATATATAAAATTTGGTTTAGGTCGAGCTTCATACGACGCTGCGCAAGAAATTAGAAATGAAAAAATTACACGAGATGAGGGCATAAATTTAATTAAGAAATATGACGATGAGTTTCCAAAAAAATACTTTAGGGAGTCATTAGAGTACATCGGAATAAGTGAGGATGAATTTTTTTCAACAATAGATCAATTTAGATCTCCACACCTTTGGAAAAAAAATAAAGATAAATGGGAATTATTACAAAAAATATATTAACACTCCTTAAATACTTTTTTTAAACAATATAAATTAATTATCTAATATTTATTAATAAAAAAAACCCCAACTGTTTAGGCTGGGGTTATAAAATAAAATACCAATTACTTTTAAAATTATCTTAAAAATTTTTTTCAGTGCATAAATCAAGCCAATTGAGCTATTAGTACTGGTCAGCTACACGCATTACTGCGCTTCCACATCCAGCCTATCAACGTGGTGGT
>Ga0209630_10001475_pt1 | contig 25014 bp, 25 predicted proteins | sample COG_01_FD_184745 | JGI IMG/M metagenome (GOLD analysis project Ga0209630, IMG submission 184745) | Pelagic Microbial community sample from North Sea - COGITO 998_met_01 (SPAdes) (version 2) | ecosystem: Environmental > Aquatic > Marine > Neritic zone/Coastal water | place: Helgoland, sampling... | reverse complement strand
CTAAGTATGGAAGAGATAACTGCTGAAAGCATCTAAGCGGGAAACTCACCTCAAAACTAGTTCTTCCTATAGAGCCGTGGTAGACCACCACGTTGATAGGCTGGATGTGGAAGCGCAGTAATGCGTGTAGCTGACCAGTACTAATAGCTCAATTGGCTTGATTTATGCACTGAAAAAAATTTTATTTAAAGATGATATAATATTAAAAAAATTAATACTTTTATTTGTAAAAATTAATTAAATGTCCTCAATCCATAAATTTTAGTTTGTCTTCTTATATTTTTAAATCTGTCTATTAAAAAATCAATTTTAATAGCATCTAAACTATGTTGTATATTGTAAATATTTATTTTTTTTCCATACAGTTTATCTAAATTAAATAATGCAGTGGTATAAAATCCAAGAACTACTGAAGGTATTTTTTTTTCATTTGATATAGCAAGCTCAACAGGTAAGGAAATTTTTTTTATCTTGATTTTTTTAAATTTTTTTAAATATTTTTCTGCTTTTTCATATCTATGTGGAATATAGAAAATTTTTTTTTTACTAAATTTTTTTAAAATTGATTTAATAATTTTATCAAATTCTTCTTTTTCAATAAATTTTCTTTCAACAGATGCTGATCCAAGTATGTATAAATTTTTTTTATCAACTTTCTGTTTTTTTAATCTAAGTGTTTTTAAAAGATCTAAATTATTTTCCAATATTTTAACATTTTTAGAGTTAGTAATTTTTTTAAAAATTGTAAAAAATAATGTTTTTTTAATATTTATATAATTTTTTCTTTCAAGTGTTGCTGTGCCATCGTCTATTATAATATTAGTTTTTGATTTTTTATAAAATGCATTAAACAAATGATAGTTTAAATCACCAATTAAACATAGTTGAAAACCTAAAAAATTTTTTTTTAAAAAAAGAATTTTTTTAAAAAAGTCTAAACTCATTATTTGATTTAAAAAAAAAATATTTTTTAGTTTAAAAATTTCTTTGTTGAGGTTCTTAATTTGAGTAATACTTATTTTATCTACGTATCCAATTAAGATTGGCATTCGAATTTTACTATTAATTTTTTTTTGATATTCCATTAGATTAATTAGCTGAAGAGGAGAGTTTATTAATGCAAATTTATCTTGGATTAAGAAAGTTTTTAAAAATTTTAAAAAAACAATTTTTTTTTTTTTCATCTTAATTGGTACTTTTTAAGTATATAAAATCTTATTGTCCATAATAAGATTTTCCACCATGCTTTCTTAAAAAATGTTTTTTAATTAAACTTTTACTTATGTTTGCTTTTTTATTAATAATTAAAGTTTTGTAAGCAACCTCTGAAACATATTCTAGCCTTTCAGCATACAAAAGAGCCTCATTAATATTTTTACCCATTGTTATAGGACCATGGTTAGCAATTAATAAGCCATAATTGAATTTTTTTTTAAGTAAATTTACAATATTTTTTCCGATGTTTTTTTCATAGTTATCATTTATTTCTTTTCTAGTGAGTTTTTTGGTTACTGGTATAGGCCCAAACCAATAATCTGAATGAGTAGTTCCCAAGTTTGGTATTTCCTTACAAGCTTGAGCCCAAATGGTTGCATATTTCGAGTGAGTATGAACAATACAATTAATATGTTTAAAGTTTTTATAAATTTCTTTATGAAAATCTGTATCTACCGAAGGTTTCATTTTATTTTTTATAATTCCCCCCTTTAAAGATATGATTGGATAATTTTTATAATTTGTTTTAGATAAATCCGCACCACTTGGTTTGATTAAAAATAATTCATTATTAATTCTTAAACTTAAATTTCCAAAGTTATGAAATGTTAAATTAGATGATGCCAATTTAATATTTCCAAGATGACATTTTCTTTTTTGAGACAAGAGCATCGTTAATTAAAAATATCTATTATAGTTTTTCTATTTTTATGAATATTTTTATCAATATACTTTGAATCTCCTTTTATATATTTTGTTGCAATTTCTTCAAAAATAACACCCTTCCTTGTTTTAAAAGAATGAGGTGTATTTTTTTTTATTGTGTAAACATCCCCTGTTTTTAGTTTTATAGTTTTATTTTTATTTTTTATTTCTAAATCTCCTTCAAGAATTAAATATGTTTCAGTTTTTAGCACATGGTAATGATTAGGATAGCTTTGATTTTCGAACATCATTACTAAAATTTTAGAATATTCTTTATTTATTATGTGAAATAAAACAGCACCCATTTCAAAAAATTTATCAATACCATAATGATGGCTGATCTCAATTTTAGAACTTTTTGGAATAATAACATTAGAACGAATAATTTTTTCTTTTATCATATCTTTGATAAAAAACCGTTTATCCATTTTGTTTGTAATTTCGTCATTTTTTTTAAGATCAACAAGCATTAATGGCTGATCTTTAAAATGATCCTTTTTAACTCTGAACGTAGTGAACATTCCTAATTCTTTTGCAACAAGCTGCCCTGTAACGTTGGGCATAGCTAAATAAATATTATTTTTATTAATAACAGCATTTTTCTTAATATTTTTTTTTGCATAGGCTCCACGATGAAGAATACGTAGGTCTGAAATTTCCTTTGGAGAAAATTTTTTTCTCTTATTAGTTTGGTCGCCTAATATTTTATATGCTTGTATTGCAGCCTCTAACCATTTCTTAATCATTTCAGGTGACGCAGAATAAGAATTTATCTCATATGTTTCATTTTTTATTCCAACATGTTTTTCAAAAATACAAGCTCCTTTTGCTATAGCAATTGAAATTGCAGTGTAGTTATCTGGCTTCTCGTGAGTTGAATAGCCTATATCTATGTCTGGATATCTTTTTTTTAGATATTCAATTTGATTTAAGTGTAAATTTTCATCAGGTGTCGGATACTCTCCAACACAATGCATTAATGAAAAATCTTTTTTTTTATGTTTAAAAAATGAGTAAACTTTATCAATTTCAATTTTTGTAGCACCCGCTGTTGAAGCAATTATTTTTTTTTTAAAACTCTTAAAACTTTCTAAGAGAAACCAATCATTAAAAGAACAGCTTGCAACTTTTAAAATATCAATATTGATATCAATAAGATACTTAGTTGATAATTCATCCCATGGCGTACACATAGATATAAAATTATTTTTTTTAATTTCTTTAACTAATTTTAAAAAATCTTCACCAAGCCTTGTTTCTGTAAATCTTTTAATAAGTTTGTGATCTTTTCGATGAATATGATTTTTGTGAAAAAAACTATTATCTCTTAGCTGTAATTTAACTGAAAAGTCAAATTGGGTAATATTTTTTGTTATCTTTCTTAATTCTTGTATTATCTTTATCCCATGCGATAAATCACCCATATGATTATTCGCCATTTCAAAAATAAAAAGTGGTTTTTTCATGAAAACTGTTAATTTAATTATTATATATTACATGAAACAAAAAATACAACTATTAGTTATAATTCCTGCTAGAGCTAAAAGCAAAAAACTTAAAAATAAAAATATTAGAAGATTAGGTGGTTATCCATTGATTGCTTACAGCATACAAGCAGCCAAAGTTATTAGTGAAAGAAATAAAGTCATACATTTATCAACTGATTCTAAAAAAATTCTTAATATTAGCAAAAAATACTATAATTTTACTAACGATTTAAGACCTAAAAATTTTTCGAGTGACTATTCTTTGGATCTGGAGTTTTTAAATCATACTCTTAAGTTATATAAAAAAAAGAACTTCTTTTTTAAATTTTGTCTAATTTTAAGACCCACAAACCCAATAAGAAATAAAAACACAATAAATAATTTTTATAGAAAATTTAAAAATTCTGAATTTGACTCATTAAAGTCAATTTCTGAATCTCCAAAAACTCCTTATAAGATGTGGATAAAAAAAAAAAACCAAATAAACAATATATTTATTAATAAAAAAGGTGAATTTTATAACTACCCACGTCAAAAACTACCACAAACTTATTATCAGACAGGAACAATTGAGATTATAAGAATAAATTTTAAAACAATTTTAAAAAGTTTTTCTGGAAAAAAAATAATGGGATTAAAGATCTCAAAGGAAGAAGCAATTGACATTGATGAAATTAATGATTTCAAAAAAGCCGCAAAAGTGATCGTCTCTAAAAAATATATAATTCCAAAAAAATTAAAATAGAATTAAATTATTCAAAATTTAATATTATAGAAAATAAGACTTTTAATCAAAAATTTTTGAATAAGTTTCTTTCATTTTTATACCACTCTATTGTTTTTTTTAATCCATCGTCAAATGTAAATAATTTTTTAGATCCAATAAAATTTTTCATTTTAGCTGTTGAAGCCTTCATCCTATGAATTTCTGTTTTTCTTTCAGGTAGTCCTCCAATGATCAGTTGAGATTTAGAGGCAGTAAGTTTTTGAATTTTTGTTGCAAGTAGTTTTATTGATATTTCATTACCATCAGAAATATTTGTGATGTTGTTGATAAACTTTTGATTTTTCATTGCATTTATTAAAAAATTAACAGTATTACCAACATAATTAAATTCTCTAGTTTGATTTCCTTTTGTAATTTTTACCACCTTATTATCTATGAATTTTTTTATTAACTCTGGAATTACAGCTTTCACACTTTGGGATTCTCCAAAAACATTAAATGGTCTTAATATCTTTATTGGTTTTTTCATATGATGCATGTGCATCTGTGCATAAAGTTCACCTGAATATTTTCCAATCGAATATGGAGAAATTGGATGAGCTTTCATACTTTCAATAAATAATTTTTTATTATCCTGATGTCCGTAAATTTCAGATGTTGAAACATAAATAAATTGTTTATATGTTTTTAAATTCTCTAAAAGATTTGAAGTTCCAATAATATTACTTTCCAGAGCCTCTGAGTAATTTGAAAAACTACCCTGGACGTCATTATAGGCGGCCAAATGAAAAATTATATCTGGTTTAAAATTATTTATTTTACTTATTGTATTTGAATGTCTTAAATCAGTTTCAATAATAGTAATTTTTTGCCAGATATTAAATAGTCTAATATTCTCATAAACACTGTCATATTTTGTTGTTACCGCAACATTATAACCTTGGTCTACAAGGCTCTTCACTAGGTGTGAACCTATAAAACCAGAACCGCCGGTAACTAAAATTTTTGATTTCATTACGGATTTCAAACTACAGTATGCACATATTTATTACAATTACTTATTCAACTAATTTTACAACTTCAAATGCTTCTGCAGCTTTTAGGTTAATAGAATTTCCTCTAAATTTTATTAAATTTTCTATAGACTTTAAGGAAAGAAAATTAGGATAAGGTTTTAATTCATCCTTATAAAACTTTTTTAAAATAAATATTTTATCTTTATAAGTTTCATTTATATCAATAAAAAAATTTGGGTTAAAAGCTCTATTTTTTTTAATAAGTTTTTCGGAAGCTGATGGAATTTCAAATGAATATATTTTTTTTAAAAAAGTGTTATTTTTATTGGGCCTACAAGCAATCATCGTTGCCTCTGTTGTGGCTCTATGGTCATGGTGGTTATCATCTATGCAATGAGTAAAAATTGTATCTGGTTTAAATTTAATTATTTTTTCATACAAAATTTTAGACATTCTAGTTATATCCTCTCTTCTAATAGACAAACCGTTAAAATTTAAAAACTCAGGATCATTTATTTTAAGATATTTTGAAACTTTTTTTGCAATTTTCTGTCTTTCATTATTTTTTTTTACACTTTTATCATTAATTCTTTTATCATAGGTCTTGCATGTAAAAATAATCTTTATTTTGTTCTTTTTTTTTAATTTTAAAATTGCACCTCCGCACCCAATAATTTCATCATCAGGGTGAGCAGCAATAATTAAAATTTTAGATTTTTTCATTTATATACAAATTTACTAAAGACTTTTAGACACTTTACAATCATTTTTAAAGTATATAATAGCTTACCAAAAATTAGATATTTTTAAATAATTCAAAATAATATAGATATAATAAATGTCAAAAAATAATTATACTAGAGTTCCTTATGGACTTAGTGTTCATGGAAATGAAGAAATCAAAGCAGTTGTTAAAGTTTTGAAAACATCAACTCAAATGGGAAAGAATGTAGCTTTGCTTGAAAAAAGAGTTGCAAAAATGTTTAATAAAAAATACGGGTTAATGGTAAACTCTGGTTCATCATCTATAATGTTAGCTATGGAAGTTTTAAATTTACCAAAAGGTAGTGAAATTATAACCCCAGCACTTACCTTTGGTACGACAGTTTCATATATTGTTAAAAATCAACTAATACCAGTTTTTGCTGATGTTAAAGAAGGAACTTATTGTATTGATGAGTCTCAAATAAAAAAATTAATTACAAAAAAAACAAGAGCAATCTTAGCACCTCATTTATTGGGAAATATAGTTAATTGGGAAAAGATTTCTAAATTATTAAAGAAAAAAAATATTTTAATTATTGAAGACTCAGCCGACACTATTGGTGCAACTTATAAAAAAAAATCAACTGGATATCATGCGGATATTAGCATTACGAGTTTCTATGGGTCGCATATTATGAACTGTGCTGGGAACGGTGGTATGGTTTGTTTTAATAATAAAGAAAATTATCTAAAAGCTAAACTCCTTAGATCTTGGGGTAGAAGTTCTTCATTATATGATGAAAAATCGGAAAGGATAGAAAATAGATTTAATATTTATTTAGATGGTATTCAATATGATAAAAAGTTTGTTTTTTCTGAAGCTGGCCATAATTTAGAACCTTCTGAAATAGGAGCTGCATTTGGTCTTGTTCAGCTTAATAAGCTAAAAAAAAACATAAGATCAAGAGAAAATAATTTTAAAAACTTATCTAAATTTTTGAAAAAATATGAAAAATATTTTATTTTGCCAGAACAATTACCTGGTTCAAAAACAGGATGGTTAGCCTATCCCTTAACAATTAAAAAAGGTTCCCCATTTACCAGAACAGAAATGCAAATTTTTCTTGAAAAAAGAAATATACAAACCAGAGTAGTTTTTACTGGAAATATTTTAAGACAACCTGGATTTAAAAAAATTAAAGCTAGGAAAATTAAAAATGGTTACCCCGAGTCTGATAAGGTAATGAAAAATGGTATCTTATTAGGTTGCCATCAAGGTATGACAAGAAAAATGATTCATCATTTAACCACATCAATTAATTTATTTATTTTAAGTAAAACTAAATAATTATCTAATAAAATTAGATTTAATTTCAAAATATTCCCTTGGACTGTCGAATGAAAAAAATTTCCTATCTGTAATTTGGGTAATGATTTGATTTTTTTTGACAATTTTTTTTAAGAAATTTATCCATTTTTTATTTTTTTTAATTTCTTTAATTAAAGAATTTTTAAATATAAAATAACCAAGATTAATAGGATCATTTAGCAACGGTTTTTCCATAAATTCTTTTATTACCATTGTTTTTTTATCATACTTAATAGTTCCATACTTTAGTTTAAAGTATGAACTCAATACAGAACTGGATTTATTGCTTTTATAAAAATTTTTTGTATATTTTATTAGATCAATATCAACATGAGTATCTCCATAACAAACAAAAAAATCTCCTTTTAAAAATTTAGAACTATCTTGCAATCTTTTAATTATGTCTACTTCACCAGAATTAACTAACTTAATATTATCATTTTTTTTAAAATATTTTTCTTTAAATTTTTCAACTTTTTCTGCTTTATAACCTGTTGCAAGTATTATTTGGTTTACATTAAATTTTAAAAATTTTTTTATTAAAAAATATAAGAAAGGTTTCTTGTTTACAATTAGTAGAGGCTTAGGCACTCTAAGGGTATGCGGTCTCAATCGTTGACCCTTGCCACCACACAATAAAATAACATCGATATTTTTTTTAGGATTTTTCATTTTAATAAATTACCTATATAGTATTAAAGAACAAAAAAAAAATGAAAAAAATTTTTATTACAGGAGCTGGAGGCTATATAGGAGGAAATTTAGCACGTTTTTTATCTACAAAAAATTATAAACTTTTCTGTTTAACGACAAAAAAAAAAATTAAATTAAAAAATACAAAATGGATTGTAGGAAAAATTCATGATAAATTTGACAAATATCTTAAACAATCAGATTTACTTATTCATTGTGCCGCGTCTGGTGTGTATAAAAAAGTAAAAAAGCAAAAATTAAATAAAACTAATTTTAAAGACTCAATTAATCTTCTGCATAAAGCTTATGAGGCTGGGTGCAAAAATTGGATAATTCTTGGAAGTTCATTTGAGTATGGGTATGCTAAAAATAAGGCATTTTCCGCAAATTCAACAAAAATAAAACCAATTGATGATTATGGAAAGTCAAAATTTCTTCTGTTTAATGGAATAAAAAAGTTAAAATTCAAAAAAAAATGCAAAATTATTTATCTAAGAGTATTCCAAGTTTACGGTGGAAACGAACCAAAAACAAGAATGTATCCAAGCTTATTAAATGCAATAAAAAAAAATATTAATTTTAAAATGACAAAAGCTGAGGAATTAAGAGATTTTATTCATATAAATGAAGTAGTGCAAAAAATATATAAGAGCTTAAATAAATTCAAAAAAAAGAATTTATTTTTAGTAAAACATCTAGCAAAAGGAAAAAAAATTAGAGTTGGGGATTTTGCAAAAAAAATTTGGAGCAAAAATAAGTCTAAAAATAAAATCTTATTTGGTGCCTTAGAAAAAAAAAACAAATATCACTCTATGTATTCTGATAAGGCTTCTATTATATGAGTTCAAAATCAAAGCTATCTATAGCTTTTACCACGTATAATAGTGCCAAAAATTTGAAAAAGCAGTTTAATAGAATATTTAATGAATGTGATAACAGTAAGTTTAAAAATTTTTTAGAAATAATTCTTTCAGATAATTGTTCAACAGACGATACTATAAAGATCATTAATTTCTATAAAAAAAAATCGCAAAAGAAAAAAAACTTAGTGATTAAATATTTTAAGAATAAAAAAAACTTAGGATTTAGAAAAAATTTTATAAGATTAACACAGCTTGTAGATTCAGAATATACACTTTTTCTTAATGATGATGACTGTCCTGAAATTGGCTATTATAAAGAAATTTATAAAAAACTTAATAAGTATAATTCAAAAAAAATGCTCATAACGCCAATCAAAAATAGTAATAAACATTACAGAGCTTTTTTTGGCTTAAATAAAGTTAGTTATATAATTAATCGAGGATCAATTTTAAGTGGAATAATATTATATACAAGCATGTTAAAAAAGTTTAAATCTTATTCAAAAGGTTTGTACCCACAAATTGAATTATATCTTGGTTATTTTTTAAAACACGGAGCTGAAGATTTACATGTTAAATCTGTTATAAAAAATATAGATGCAATTACAGAGAGCAAACATAAATTTAATGACCGAATGCAGAGAGGTAAGGACTATGCTTTTTTTGGTAAAATTCAAATATTAGAAAAATTTTATAAAAATAAAAAAATCAATTTTATTGAATTTTGTTATGCTATTTACTCAATTTATAATTGGGCGTTGGCAATCAAATTAAAATTGAATAAAGAAAATGCACAAGAGTATGGAAGTATGTTTTTCAATGAGATTATAAAGTATAAAAGAAAAAATTTATTAAGATTTATATTTTTTTTGATTTTTTTAAGAAAATTTTTTTCCAAAGACAGAATTTTTTATTATAACGCTTTTATAAAAACATTAAATAATTAGCTTTTTCTTTTTTGATTTAATTTCATGTAATTCAGCTACTGGCTGAAATTTTGATATTTCAACATTTAATATTGCAGGTCCCTTAAAATTTTTAAACTTTTTAAATTCATTTTTAATGAATTTTTCTTCATTAATTTTGAAGTATTTTATATTAAATCCTAATGACAATTTTTTAACATTTGGCGCCATAAAACCAGTTTGTTCGTCGTTAGCAAATGTTTTGTTGAATGCCTTCATCGTACCTAAAAAAGTATTACCTAAACTTTTATTATTCATAACTACTATTTTTATTGGAAGTTTTTTTGATGAAATATAGTTTAACTCTTGAATATTCATCATTAGACCCCCATCTCCAATAAAAACTATATTTTGTTTGCTTTTTAATTTTGAATAACATGATGCAATAGATGCACTTACGGCATGGCCCATGGCTCCATGTCCACAATGACTTATGATTTTTTGTCCAGTTTGCAAAAATGATTGAAAAAACCATGTTTGATGAGCACCTATATCCACATGAAGTATAGAATTTTTTGAAACTATATCTGAAATTATTTTAAAAAAGGAAAAAGGATTAATACTTTTCTTATTAGCAATAGATTTTTTTGACAAAATTGAGAAATCAAAATAATTCTTTTTTAAAAATGATGTTCTATTATTCCAGTCTTTATTTTTAATATTTTTTAGACTTGTAAAGTTTAAAAAGTCAAAAAATGATTTTATATCTAAATTTATTTTTAAATTAATCTTTCTAATGGGAGTGTTAAGTTCTTGTTTATCAATATCTATAGAAAAAATTTTTGCTTTATTAGCAAATTTCCCAAAAATATTTTTGACTGCAAATCTTTGACCCAGAGAAATAATTAAATCTGCTTCGGTGCAAGCAAAATTTGCTGATCTGTGTCCATTTTTTCCAATTGAACCCAAGTATAAAGAATTACTATATTTCACTACATCTTGTGACATCCATGTTGTTGCGAATGGAATTTTAGCTTTCTTAATCATGCTAAGAAATCTAGAAGATTGATTTTGATTTTTAATTCCTCCACCAATTAGAAATAGCGGTTTTTTAAACTTAAAAAGATTATTATTCAAAAATTTCACTTTTTTTATTTCTGAGGTTGGGGAGTTCTTTTTAGGATATATAAATTTTCTTATTGAGTTTTGATTTATTTCTGCTCTCTGTATATTAAAGGGAATATCAAGTAAGACTGGGCCAGGTCTTTTATCTTTAGATAGAAAATAAGCTTTTTCTAGTTCAAATTTTATTTCATCTGGTTTTTTTATTTGTTTACAATATTTAGTTACACTTTTAAAAATACTTTCAACATCAGTCTCTTGAAAACCATATTGCCTGTAACTTTTATTTTTTTTTAAATGTATTTGACCAACTTGGCCAGTGATAAAAAAGCAAGGGATTGAATCATAATAAGCAGAACAAACTCCAGTTAAAATATTTGTAGCACCTGGTCCGCTAGTTACTAACCCAACAGCATAACCATCTATTCTAGCAGCAGTATCTACCTGCATAGATAAACTTTGTTCATGGTACGGACTTACATATTTTAATGATTTGTCTGAGCCAATCTCGTTAATTAAGTTCATTATTACCCCACCTTGAAAAACATAAAAATTTTTAATTCCCTTATTCTTAAAAAAATCAATAATATATTTGGAGACCTGCATTTTTTATTTAATCTTTTTTAAAAAACCATTTCTTATATTTGTTAAAAATGATTTATTTTCGTAATAACTTTCAATAACAAAATCTTTGTTTGTTTTTAGGAATAAATTTATAGCATTATAGGGGCTGTTGGCTTTTCTAAACTGTTTTCCTTTATTGAATTTTTGATTAATTAATTCAATTATTGTGTCCATAACAATTATGTAATCACCTCTATGCAAAAGTTTTGAGTATAAATTCAATTCATTTAAAACATGATCTTTAGTGTGATTAGAGTCAAGAATTATTAACTTTCTAACACCTTTTCTAAATTGATAATTTTTTTTTAATTTCTGGATAATTTTTTCATTTGTAGAACTTGTCTCAAATAGATCAATATTTTTATAAAAACCGGAATTAATAATTTTTTTTTTATTTATTGATCTAATTTTTACATCAATACCGATAACTTTATGATTAATTATATTAAGAAGTTTTAAAATAGATGCATAAAATACTAACATGCCTCCATGTGCGACACCACATTCAATAATATATTTTGGTTTAATCTTATAAATTAGTTCTTGTAGAACTATAACATCATTAGGAAATTGTATTATTGGAATTCCAAACCAGTCAAAAAGGTAGGTGTGCTTATTTTCAAGAAGTTCATTAATAATTTTAATGGATTTTTTTTTATTTTTAACAGAACCTTGAATCTTAATAAATTTTTTCCTAAGCGTGCTTATATTAATATATTTTTTCATACTAAATATTTATACCTTATATGAATTTAATAAAAAATCTTGAATTCTGTTTATTTCGTTTTTGGTTTCTTTATTTTTTATATTTTTTTGAAAAATTTTATAGTTATCTATATAAACATTCTTTAATTTAAATCTTACTAATTCATTAGTCAATTTCATTATATCTTTGATTCCATAGTAATGTTTTTTTTTAAATTTTCCAATATCATTTGAAATTACGTTTTTGAAATAAAGATTTATAAAATTAAAATTATTTTTTAAGTTAAATATTTTATTAATTTTAAAATTTATTTTGTGCAAGTTATAAAAAAAATTTTTTTTTGACATTAAATCAATTACATCCTCTCTTTTTCCGCCCTCGCTATTATTATGACTTTGATGTAAAGCTAGAGGTTCATTAAGCATTTTCATTCTGCTTTGTCCATAGGTTAATAGTTCAAAATATAATTCTCGAAATTCCAAATCATAATTAAATTCTTTTACAGATTTTTTAATTGAATTTTTAAAAATTTTAGTTCTATATATAAAATGTGTAGTACTATGGACATTCCACATGTATTTAATTAATCTATGAATAGTGTTTTTTGATTCATTACTCGTAATTTTATATATTGGTCTTAATGAAAAAATTTTTCCATATAAATTATTTTTTAGACTAAAATCTAAAAGATACCCACCAGCAATATCATAATTTTTATTTTTATCTAAAAAATTTAGGCATTTTATGAGACTATTATTAATAAAAAAATCATCATTAGCAATTATTTTTAAATAAGGTGTTTTAATATATTTTAAGATATATGAGAACCTTTTAAAAATATCTTTACTGTATTGTTTTTTTGATAAGTTTAAATATATAATATTTTTATTCTTATTTAATTCTAAGATTATTTTTTTATCAATTTTTTTTTTACTTCCATCTGCAATTATTAAATTGTAGTCATATGAAAATTGGTTGTAGTATTTTAAAAACCTGAGAGTAAAATGGTTATTATTATAAGTTGGCATAATTAAAGTTAGATTTTTTTGCATATTTTTTTCTGGGTTTTTTTTTTTTATACTCTATAGATATAATAAAATTAAGTCATAAAAATGAAAAAAATTTTAATTACTGGAATTACAGGTTTTGTTGGCAGCCATATGGCTGATTATATTCTTAACAATAAAAAAAATTTTAAAATTTATGGCACTAAACGCTACCACTTATCTAGATTAGATAAGATAGCTCACATATATGAAAAGATTAATTGGATAGATTGCGATATAACTGACCCCATTTCAGTTGAAAAGCTTATTAGACATGTAAAACCCGATAGAATATTTCATTTTGCTGCGGAAAGTTTTGTCAGTCCATCTTGGGATCATCCTCACAGATATATGAGTGTTAATTATAATGGAACTTTAAATATATTAGAGGCTATGAAAAAAATTGATAGTAAAGCTAAAATTTTAATACCAGGATCTGGGGAAGAATATGGTTTTTTAAGTTCTGATGACATGCCAATTACAGAAAAAACTCTTATAAATCCTGTCAACCCTTATGCTGTAACTAAGGTAGCTCAAGATTATATTAGTTATGTTTATTACAAATCTTTTGGACTAAATGTTGTAAGACTGAGAACATTTAATCATGAAGGACCAAGAAGAGAAAATGTATTCGGTTTATCTTCCTACGCATATCAAATTGCAAAAATTGAAAAAAACTTATCTAAAGGACCTATACTTGTCGGGCACTTAGATGATAAGAGAAATTTTACACATATACTAGATATAGTAAAAGCATATTGGATAGCCACAGAAAAATGTAAAGTAGGAAAATTATATTTAGTAGGAAATGAAAGTAAAAAAAGTATTTACACTTTTAGACAAGGGTTAGAAAAATTAAAAAAAATGTCCTATGTTAAAAACCTAAAACACAAAACACACAAACCATTTGTAAGGCCAACTAATGTACCATTTTTAATTACAAAAAAAACTGATTTTGAAAAAGAAACAAATTGGAAACCTATAATCAATTTTGATAAAATTCTTTCAGATACATTAAATTATTGGAGAGATAGGTTAGATACATCTAATTAATTAAAATAATGAAATTGAAATTTTCTACAAAAGAAAAAAAATGTAGATTGTGTTTTAGCAAAAAAATTGAAAAAATTTTGGACTTAGGCAATCAACCCTTAGCAAATAACCTAGTAAAAGAAAAAAACATCAAACAGAAAAAATTTCCATTAAAAATTTTTTTTTGTAAAGTCTGTAAAGCAGTACAACTATCTGAAACAGTCAATCCAAATATCCTATTTAAAAAATATTTTTGGACAACCTCAACGTCAAGCACAGCAAAAAAATTTAGTATAAAATTTTATAAAGAAATAATAGATTTAAAAAATAATGAAAAACCTTTAGTGGTAGAGATAGCAAGTAATGATGGAACTTTTTTGGTACCATTTCAGAATAAAGGGTACGAGGTCATTGGTGTTGATCCAGCTAAAAATATTTCTAAAATTGCTAATAAAAAAAAGATACCAACTATCAATTCTTTTTTTGATTTAAAAACTTCAAATATAATCAAAAATAATTATAGAAAAGCAGATATTATATTTGCAAGAAATGTAATTGCACATGTAAAAAATATACATGAATTAATCAAAGCTTCATCAAATTTAATATCTAAAAATGGTATTTTCGCTGTTGAATTTCATTATGCTAAAAAAATATTAGATGATTTGCAATATGACTCAATTTATCATGAACACCTTTATTACTACAGTATAAAATCATTAAACAATCTATTCAAAAAACATAGTTTTAAATTATTTGATGCATTTGAAAGTCCTATAAGTGGGGGTGCATTAGTATTGATTTTTAGTAAAGAAATAAAAAAAAAAACAAAAAGACTACAGAAACTTGAAAAAGTAGAGATGAATAGTAAAGTTAATACATTAAATAAATGGAAAAAATTTTCCAAAGAAGTTCAAGATCATTCAAATAAATTTAAAAAAGAGATTGAAAGAATGAACAACAAATATGGAAAAATTGTTGCATATGGAGCATCAGCTAGAAGTTCTACTATTTTAAATTATGCCAGATTAGGAAATAATCAATTAGAGTTTATTGCAGATAAAAACCCTCTTAAGAATAATCTTTTTACTCCGGGAACAAAAATTAAGATTGTGAACTCCAAAAGGTTTTTACAAAAATTGAGAAACTACAAAATTATCTTATTATTAGCTTGGAATTTCAAAGATGAAATTTTAAAAGATTTAAAAAAAAATAGATTTAAAGGAAAAGTAATTTTACCTTTACCAAAAAAAATAACAACTAAATCTTTATGAAATTAAAAAAAACTAAAATTTCAGATATGTATATAATTGAACCTAAATTGTTCAAAGATAAAAGAGGTATATTCAGAAGAAATTACTGTCAAAAAATAATAAACAAAAAAAATATTTTTTTCAAAATAAAACAATGCAATGTTTCAGAAAATTTTAGAAAAGGAACCTTAAGAGGTTTTCATTTTCAGAAAAAAAGTAAAAAGGACTCTAAAATTATTACATGTATTAGAGGTAGTATTTTAAATGTTACAATTGATCTAAGAAAAAAATCAAAAACATTTTTATCTCATCAAAAAATTCAATTATCTTCAAAAAATAGAAGATCAGTTATTGTACCTGGAGAATGCGCAAATGCATTTATAACTCTAGAAGATAATACAATAATTCAATATTATATGTCAGAATTTTTCATAAAAAAAAATGATGGTGGCATAAGATATAATGACAAATTTTTTAATATTAAGTGGCCAATAAAACCAAAGATAATAAGTGAAAAAGATAAAAATTTTAAAGACTTTGAAATAAAATGAATATCTTGATAACAGGTGCATCAGGTTTTATCGGAAGCACTTTGTTAAAAAAATTATCTAATGACAAAAGATACAAAATTTTAACATTGAATAGGAAATTTTTTTTTAATAAGTCTAGTAAAAATATCCAAAATTTAAAAAGTGATTTGAATTTGTCTTCGCCTTCGTTAAGTCTAATTAAAGCTTTCTCACCTGAAATTATTATACATTTGGCTTGGCAAAATATACCTGACTACTCCAAGAAAACTTCACAAATAAACCTTTCAAAACAAAAAGTATTTTTTGAAAAAATAAGCAAGATTGACTCTATTAAGAAAATTATAGTAACAGGAAGCTGCTCTGAACATAAAAATAAATATCATTTAACAAGCAAATTTTTTGTAGATTCAAAAAAAAAAATTAAAAATCTAATTAAAAACCAAAATAAAAACCTTGTATGGCTTAAATTATTTTTTGTATTTGGTAAAAATCAAAGAAAAAATTCATTGATACCATTTTTAATTTCATCGATTAAAAATAATAAAATCATTAAATTAAAAAATCCAAATATGATAAATGATTTTATTCATGTAAATGATGTTTCAAAATTCATATTAAGTCACTTAAACAAAACTAAAGAAAATTTAGAATACGATGTTGGTTCTGGATATGGTTTAAAAGTATTAGATTTAATGAATTTTTATAAAAAAAAAAATTTAGTTAAGCAAAATAATATTAAAAAATATAAAAAATGTTTTAAAGCAAATATTCCAAAAAATAAGTTAAAAATCAAAATTGAAACAGATAAGAATTTAAGGTTAATGATGTGATAAATTTTTCTTTAAATTATATTGATTAAAAGATAAATTATAGCTAATGATAAAAAAAAATAATTACTCCAAGTATTTTGAAAATATTACAAACAATGTTCAAAGCTTTGATTATAGAAAAATTGAAACTATTAGAAAAAAAATAAGTTCCTTAAATAAAAACAATAAAATTATATTAATTGGAAATGGAGGGAGTGCGTCTATATCAAGTCACGTTGCAGTAGACTTGACTAAGATATTAAAAAAAAGGGCTATTTGCTTCAATGAACCAAATTTGATAACTTGCTTTGCTAATGACTATGGATACGAAAAATGGGCAGAAAAAGCCTTGGAAGCTTATGCATTAAAAAATGATATTGTAATTTTAATTAGTAGTAGTGGAAAATCAAAAAATTTGATTAATGCTGGTAAATTCGCAAAAAAAAAAAACCTTTTTGTTGCAACATTTACAGGATTCAAAAAAAACAATCCTTTATCAAAAATTGGAAATGAAAATTTGTGGGTCAACTCTACAAAATACAACGTTGTTGAAATGACTCATCATATATGGCTCCTAGCTCTAGTAGATTTAATCTCAAAATAGTCATATTTCATAAATAAGAAGAAGCCATTAATGATTAATCAAGCAGTAATATTTTGTGGAGGGTATGGCAGGAGGCTCCTTCCAATCACTAAAAAGACACCTAAGCCAATGGTTCTTGTTGATGACAAACCTTTTCTTTACCACTTAATTAGACAATGTAAGTTAAATGGTATTGATAACTTTCTACTTCTATGTGGTTATAAAAAAGAATTAATCTCTAAATATTTTGGTGATGGATCAAAATTTGGAGTTAAAATAAAATATCATTTTAATGCTCCTGAAGTTCAAACATTAAAAAGACTTATCGATGCAAAAAAAATGATAAAAAATGAATTTTTACTATTATATTCTGATAATTATTCTGACTTAAATTTACACCAACTTAAAAAAAAATATGATTCTTTAAAATCATCTTTTTTAGTTACGATATGTAAAAAAAAGAATGGAAATATTTTAATTAATAAAAAAAATGAAAAAATAAAAAAATATTTTTTTGATAAGAAAAAATCTTCTAACTTTGTGGAAATTGGATATATGTTAATAAAAAAAGATATATTACCAGAAAAAATTTTTAACAAAAAAATTTCTTTTAATAATTTTATAAACAAACAACTTTTAAAAAAAAAAGTAAATTATTTTATAAATGAAAACAATTATTTGAGTATTTCAGATATTAATAGATATAGAATTACACAAAAATACTTTAAAAATAAGATAATTTTAGTTGATAGAGATGGGGTATTAAATAAAAAAAACAAAAATCATTATTATGTAAGAAGTTTAAAAGAACTTAAAATTAATGATAATTTAATAAAAAAATATAAAAAAAAACTGAAAGAAAAAAAGGTCATATGCATTACAAATCAAGCAGGTATTTCAACAGGTGATTTATCTAAAAAAAATTTATCACTAATAAATAATGATATCAAAAAAACTTTAAAAAAATCACAAATTAACATAATAGATTTTTTTGTTAGCAAACACCACTACAAGTCAAAAAATATTGATAGAAAACCTGGGGCAGGCTTATTTTTAAAAGCTGCAAAAAAATATAAATTTATTTTAGATAAAACTATATATATTGGTGATGATATAAGAGATATAGAAGCGTCCTATAACGCAAAGTGCAAATGTATATACGTTGGTAATAAAAAGTTAAATTTAAAACAAAAAAAAAAATTTAGGTATATATTAACGACATGAATTATAAAAAATTCTTTATACTTACAAAAACACCTCTCAGAGTTAGTTTTTTTGGTGGTGGAACAGATTTACCAAAATTTTATAACGAAGCATATGGTCAGGTTCTAAGTTCATCAGTTGATAGATATGTTTATACATCAATTAAATCTCATGATGATTTATTCACTGAGGATTATAGATTAAATTACTCAATTACTGAACATGTAAACGGTAATTTTAAAAATATCAAAAATAATTTAATTAGAAAATGCCTTGAATATCTCAAGATTAGAGAAAATATGCATATTACAATTTCAACTGATATCCCTTCAATGTCTGGGTTAGGATCATCAAGTTCAATAATAGTCGGGCTTTTGAAAGCCTTACACGTATATAAAAATAAAAAAATTAACCCAAAAGAATTAGCTGAAATGGCGTGTAAAATAGAGATCAATATGCTTAAAAATCCCATAGGCAAACAGGATCAATATGCAGCAGTATTTGGAGGATTTAAAAGTTACAAGTTTTTAAAAAAAAATAAAGTAATTGTCGAAAAATTAAAAACAAATGTTGCAAAAAAAATTTTTAGAAATTCAATGTTTATCTGGGTTGGAAATTTTAAAGAGTCAAAAAAAATTCTAAATGAACAAAATAAAGAAATTTTTAAAAAACTTAAGTATTATAAAGAACTATTGAATTTAGTAACCTTTTCAAAAACATTGATAAATAATAAAAAATTTAATTTAAAGAAATTTGGCAAAATGCTAGATAAAAATTGGTCATTAAAAAAGAGATTATCAAAAAATATTAGTAATTTAAAAATAGACCAACTTTATAAAAAATGTTTGGAAAATGGAGCAATTGGAGGTAAAATTTTAGGAGCTGGATCAGGAGGATTTTTGTTAATTCTTTTTCCTGAAAATAAAAAAGAAAAATTAAAAAAAATTTTGAAATCTCAAAAAATCTATTATTTTTCAGAAAGCAATAAAGGGGTAGAAGTAATATATAAAAATTTTTACTAAATATTAAATGTTATTTATCACAGGATCAGAGAGCTATATTGGAAAAAGACTTATTGAAATATGTAAGATAAATAGAATTAAATACTTTGGGGTTGATATTAATACTAAAAATACAAAAAATTCAAAAAAAATAGATATAAGAGATAAAAATTTAAAAAAATATATACCAAATAATTCTACCATCATACATCTTGCTGCAATTTCAAAAGATAAAGACTGCAATAAGAACCCCAATTTATGCATGGATATAAATATAAATGGAACTTTAAATCTAATACATGCAGCTAAAAAAAAATTGGTTAAAAATTTTATTTTTGCCTCATCCGAATGGGTTTATGGAGACAATAGGTCAAATTTATTAAATGAAAATTCAAAACTTATTATAGACGAAAATTTTTCTCTTTATGCTCAAAGTAAAATTATTATTGAGAAATTTTTAAATACCAGCAAAATTTTTAAAAATATAAATATATTAAGATTTGGAATTATTTATGGAGGCATAAAAAAAGAAAATTGGAGTGCTGTAGAAAGTATTTTTGAAATTGTTAAAAAAGAAAATAGAATATTAATAGGCTCAAAAATAACATCTAGAAAATTTATTTATCTTGACGATTTGATTAATGGAATTTTGTTATCAGTAAAATCAAAGGGCTATAATATATTTAATCTATCTGGAAATAAGAGCATAACACTTAAAAAGATTGTGGAAATTTCAGAAAAATGCCTCCATAAAAAAATTAAAATTTATGAAAAGAATCCTAATAAGCCCAGTATAAGAAATATTGATGGCTCTAAAGCAATGAAAAATTTAGGATGGAAAATTGGTATGAGATTAGAAGAGTATTTAGAAATACGTGCAAAAAAAAATGAAAAATAGATCAAATAAGAATTTAAATTTTTATAGATACTTAAAATATAAGTTAAAAAAAAATTTGAACCGAGAAAATTTAAATTTAAAAGGAGATTTAAAAATTAAAAAAAACATTGTTGAAGAAATTAAGAAAAATGGATTTTATGTAATAGAAAACTTTATTTCAAAAGATGAATGTAAGTTGATAAAAAAAAGAATTGATAGATTTATTAATCAAAAACCCAATATGGTTTGGAAAGATGATATCAGTTCTGATACTAGAATTTTTGGTGCTGAGAATATATGTCCTAAAATCAAAAAATTTTGTAGTAATAATTTTATAAGAGATATTGGCTCTCTCTTTTTTGGAAAAAAAATTACCTCATTAATGGTAATGGCAAATAAACTTGTTTATAAAAAAAAAAATTTAGGCTCAGGTCAAGGTTGGCATAAAGACTCATATGCAAAACAATTTAAATCAATTTTATATCTAAGTGATGTAAATAAAAAAAATGGCCCATTTCAATTGCTAAAAAATACAAATTCAATTTTTTTTGATTTTAAGCTTTTCTATAAAAATAAAAAAAATTTACAAAATAGCAGATTTACTAAAAATGAAATAAAACTTATTTTAACTGGCAAAAAAAAAATAGAAAATATTTATGGAAAAATGGGCACGTTAATCTTAGTGGATACTAGTTTGATACATCGAGGTAAGCCTATTGAAGATGGAACAAGATACGCTATAACAAATTACTTGTATCCAAGAAATAGTATTAAAAATTTTAACAACCATTTTTTACCGCGGGTTAAATAAAAAATGAGACAGCTAATAGAAATATTTAATAATTTTCAAAAAGATGAAAAAAAAGATTTTCTATTTGTATTTTTTTTAATGTTTGCAATATTTTTTTTTGAGTTTTTAGGTATAGGATTATTATATCCAGTTATTTCATTTATTATAAAAGAGGATTTTATAGATAATTTTAACCATGTTTTGATTATAAATAGTTTGAGTAAAAAAGAAATCATTCTTCTTTCTTTATTACTCCTATTTTTAGTGTACTTAGTTAAAAATATAATAGCTGTTTATTTTAGTTATAAAAAAAAAAAATTATTAGTTTCTATAAATATCAATTTTACACAAAGACTATTTAAATATTATCTTTACAGAGATTATTCTTTTTTTTTAAAAAAAGATAAATCAGAGGTAATTAGAGATGCAAGTATTATGCCACAGTATTCAAGTATTATTGAATCATTTTTAAATCTAATTATGGAGTTTATAATAATAACTTTTATTTTATTAGTAATAACATTTACAGATTTAAAGATTGGAATTTTTGTAATTTCTTCAACTTGTATTATTTATCTTTTTCAATCAAAAATTATGAGGCCCAGACTAGTTGCTTACGGTCGTGAAACAAATGAATTAAATAGACAAACTTACTCAAGTTACTTAGGAATTTTTAGTAGTATTAAAAATATTATTTTAAGAAACAATCAAGATTTTTTTTCTAATAGATTTATTAAAATTTTTAGGAAATCAGAAAATATAAGATTTAAAAATGATTTTATAAGCGAGATACCAAAATATATTATAGAGGTATTTCTTATTACATCCATATGTCTACTTTTTTTTATACTCATTAGCTATAACAACAATTACCAAGATGTTTTATTTAAAGTTGCTATTTTTTCGGCATTATTATTCAAAGCTATGCCAAGCTTGTCTAAAATAATTAACAATTTGAGTAACATTAATTTCAAGCTAGATTTAGTAAATCGTGTCAATCAAATGATTATAGATTCATCAGTCAATTATGAAAGTCATCAAATAAAAATTAAAAATAAGAAAGAAATAGATTTTAAAGTTTTGGAGTTTAAAAATGTTAATTTTAAATATACGACAGATGAAATTTTAAAAAACATTAATTTTAAAATAGAAAAAAATCAAACTATAGGTATTGTGGGTGAGTCAGGATCAGGAAAATCTACATTTGTAGATATTGTATCTGGATTGATGCCACCAACAAGTGGAAAAATAATCTTAAATGAAAAAGAAATTCTTGGATCAGAAAATTTATACTCATACCAAAATAAAATAGCATATTTATCTCAAAATAATTTTTTATTAAGTGATACTATTAAAAATAATATTTTATTTGGTGTTCCTGAAAATGAAATGAATAACGATCAATTTTATAAAGCTGTAGAAATTTCTAAAGTTTCTGGTTTTGTTGAAAAGTTTGAAAAAGGCTATGAATATGAAATTATAGATAATGGAAAAAATTTATCTGGTGGTCAAAGACAGAGATTGGTAATGGCTAGAGCTTTATATAGAAATGCAAGCTTATTTCTATTTGATGAAGCCACTAGTTCGCTAGATGCACAAACAGAAAACTACATTTTTAAAGTCATAAATGAAAATTTTCACCATAAAAAGACTATGATCATCATTTCTCACAAAGAAAGCTTACTAGAATTTGCAGATGAGATTTATAGAATAGAAAACAATATTATTAAAAAAATAAGATAAACTCGATATGATACTTATTAATAAACTATATTTTTGAATGCAAAAAAAATATTTTTAATGTCTGAATGAATTTCGTTTTTTAGTCTAATTTTTTTTAGTAAGCCAGTTTCATTAATAACTTTATAAGACAATTGGTTCATGATTTTTGAATTAGTATATTTAATTCTTACTGTTTTATTGTGTTTTTTTATTAAAGAAATAATCTGTCTGACAGTATAATTATTTGAAAGCACATTGTGAATTTTATTATCAAAATACTTATTTTCAATTATATATTTAAGTACTTTAAAAGCGTCTGATAATGACAAATATGGTCTAAACTGATCCATTGCAGTTTCCCAAACTGTAATTGGTTTATAATTAATTGCATTAAAACAAAATTTATTGACTGCCGTATGAAATCTCATACCCATTGAATAACCAACTATAGTGCCAAATCTTAAGGAAATATATGAAAAATTATTTATCTTTCTTAAATATTTTTCTTCAAGAAGTTTTACATCTGCATATGGACTTTGTGGTTTTAAATCTTTGCAACTTTCACCAATAATTTTTTCTTGTGAGCCATATACACTAGTTGATGAAATATGAATTAGTTTACAGCTATTTTTCTTTGCATATTGAGTAATATTTTTAAATGAGCCAAAATTATTATTATAAACTTTTTTTTTATTTTTGATACTAGCCTCAGCATTTGTAGTAGAAGCAAGATGTATAATGATATCTATTTTATGTTTTATTCTTTTAAAACACTTTTGATTACACGCATCATCTAAAATTAAATTAATATTTTTTTTTTAAAATTGAAAAGAGAATTTATTCTATTATTAGAATTATTATCGATTACATAAATTTGATTAATCTTTTTAATTTTATTTATGGAATCTATAAAATGAGATCCTATGTGACCTAATCCACCTGTAATTAATATATTCATTTAATTCTTTTGAATGATCTTATGTTTAACATAGAAATTATAAGACCTGATATTCTGTTAAATCGTTTTAAAAAGTTGAATTTATCAATTTTTAAAAAAAATACACACAGCATTATTAAATCTTTAATTAAGTATATATAACATTTCTTAATTGCAAACAAATATCCATAGTTTTTATTGTATACATAAAACATCGACCACATGTAATGCCATAATCTTAAGTAAGTTAACTCATTTTTATTCTTTAACAACACAGATGAACCTTGCTGATGGATGATAGAAAGATTTGATGCAACAAAGACCTTTTTTTTGTTTTTTTTAAACCTTAAAAATAAGTCAATTTCCTCATAATATAAAAAAATATTTTCATCAAAAAAATTGAATTTTTTAAAGTGAGTCATGTTAAAAAGCATTATGCTTCCTTCAAAATTATAGTTTTCAACAAGCTTTTTTTTAGATTTAAGTTTGCCATTATTAGGTAAGAGTACCGCAAAGTCTTTAATATTTTTGGCTAATTTTAAAAATTTTTCTAAAAAATTTTTTTTGAAAATCGTATCAATATCAAAATAAATTGCGAATTTTGTATTTACTTTATTTAACCCAAGATTGATACCTGCACCATTACCTATATTTTTTGATCTGATTATTATTGTTTTTTTCGTAAGTTTAATATCTTTAAAACTATAGTTTGTTGAATTGTCTACCAGGATTATTTTATATTTGGTTCCAAGTTTATTAAGAATAGTCTGTAATTTTTTCTTATTACTATGATATACTACTATGATTATTGTTACCATTATCTTACTTAAAAAATTATTTTTTTAATACAATTTTTTTTTAATATTTTTTTTAGCTTTTTAATTTCAATTGAACTATTTTTGGGAAAGTTACTTACTTCTTTAAAATTAATAGATTTAATTTTTTTATCAGAAAACTTATTGGCAAAGTTTAAAATATCTCTTTTTTTTCCACCAATGTTGATTATTCCTTTTTCGTCTAGCAAATATGGAATTATTTTGGAAACATATTTATTAAACATAAAACTTGTTGTTGCTCCCTTAATTGCTTTTTTG
>Ga0209630_10001468_pt1 | contig 25078 bp, 35 predicted proteins | sample COG_01_FD_184745 | JGI IMG/M metagenome (GOLD analysis project Ga0209630, IMG submission 184745) | Pelagic Microbial community sample from North Sea - COGITO 998_met_01 (SPAdes) (version 2) | ecosystem: Environmental > Aquatic > Marine > Neritic zone/Coastal water | place: Helgoland, sampling... | reverse complement strand
AAGGCCTCGGGCGACAGCTGTTCGATCCCCGGCGCCCCGACCGGCCCCTGATACTGGATCAGGAAGGGCGTGGCCTCGGCCCGGCCCGTGGTCTGGTCGGGATTGAGGATGCGCACCGCGCCGTCGAAGCGGTCGCGGGCGAAGTCGACCGCCGCCCAGCTCTCCGACAGCTTCACCCTGATGTCCGGATGGGCGTCGAGGAAGGCCGGCAGGCGCGGGATCAGCCATTTCAGGGCGAAGGTGCCGAGGCAGGAGATCTCGATCTCGCGGTGGCTTCCGGCCCGGGCGGTGTCGACGGCGTCGTCGATGGCGGCGAAGGCGGGGGTCAGGCCGCGGGCCAGGGCCTCGCCCGCCGGGGTCAGGACCAGGCGGTGACGCGGACCGGAGACCAGGACGACGTCGAGACTCTCCTGCAGCGCCCTCACCTGCCGGCTGACCGCGCCGTGGGTGACGCAGAGCTCGGCGGCGGCCGGGGTCATGCCGCCGTGGCGAGCGAAGGCCTCGAAGGCGCGCAGGGCGTTGAGCGGCGGTGGCGCAGGACGCGTCATGTGATCTCAGCTCACAGGGATGAGCCCGTTTAATCGATTTTCGGCCCGGCGCAATTCGGGTTGAAGCTGATCGATGCCCCTCTTCGACAGAAACACCCCGCCGCCTCGCCGTACGCTCTGGGACAAGGTCCTCTACGCGGCCTGCGCCATCCTGATCTGGGCGGCCGCCCTGTGGCAGATCCTCACAGCGTGAGAAGACCGGAAAGCAAAAGGGCGGCCCGGATCACCGGGCCGCCCTTTGCGATTCAGCCTGTTGGCTGGATCCTATTCCTCGTCGCCTTCGACGGCGAAGACCGGACCGGAGTCCAGGCCCTTGGCGTCGACGTCGCGGTCGACGAACTCGATGACGGCCATCGGGGCGTTGTCGCCGTGGCGGAAGCCGGCCTTCATGATGCGGATATAGCCGCCGTTACGTTCGGCGTAGCGCGGGCCGATCGTTTCGAACAGCTTGCCGACCTGGGTCACGTCGCGGACGTGGCTGATGGCCTGACGGCGAGCGTGCAGGTCGCCCTTCTTGCCGAGCGTGACCAGCTTCTCGACGAAGGGGCGGAGCTCCTTGGCCTTCGGCAGGGTGGTCGTGATCTGCTCGTGCTTGATCAGCGACGCAGCCATGTTGGCGAACATCGCGGTCCGGTGGGCGCTCGTACGGCCGAGCTTGCGGTGGGCGGCGCCGTGGCGCATCGGGGTCTCTCCTACTCCGGCGACGGTATCCTGAATGAGGACCAGCCGCCGTATTCTTCATAACCGCCCCGTCAGTCCCGTACTCGGGATTGGGCGGAGGGTTAAAAACTAGATCTGGTCGTCGAACTTCTTGGCCAGGTCTTCGATGTTCTCCGGGGGCCAGTTCGGCACGTCCATGCCGAGCGACAGACCCATGGAGGTCAGCACTTCCTTGATCTCGTTCAGCGACTTGCGGCCGAAGTTCGGGGTGCGAAGCATTTCGCCCTCGGTCTTCTGGATCAGGTCGCCGATGTAGACGATGTTGTCGTTCTTCAGGCAGTTGGCCGAACGGACCGACAGTTCCAGCTCGTCCACCTTCTTGAGGAGGGCCGGGTTGAAGGGCAGGTCGGGCTTGCCATCCGAAGCTTCAACGGCCTTCTTGGGCTCTTCGAAGGTGATGAAGATCTGCAGCTGGTCTTGCAGGATGCGCGAGGCGTAGGCCACCGCGTCAACCGGCGAGACGGCGCCGTTGGTTTCGACTTCCAGCACCAGCTTGTCATAGTCCAGCGACTGGCCCTGACGGGTCGGCTCGACGCGATAGGCGACGCGCTTGACCGGCGAGTACAGGGCGTCGACGGCGATCAGGCCGATCGGGGCGTCTTCCGGACGGTTGAACTCCGAAGCCACATAGCCCTTGCCGTTCTGGACGGTCAGTTCCATGCGCACCGAAGCGCCGTCGTCCAGGGTGCAGATCACGTGGTCCGGGTTCAGGACCTCGATGTCGGCGGGGACGTCGATCTGGCCGGCGGTCACCGGGCCGGGGCCGGTGGCGCGCAGGGTCATGCGCTTGGGGCCCTCGGCGTGCATGCGCAGCGCCAGTTGCTTGATGTTCAGAACGATGTCGACCACGTCCTCGCGCACGCCTTCCAGCGACGAGAATTCGTGAACGACGCCGTCGATCTGGATGGCGGTGACGGCGGCGCCTTGCAGCGACGACAGCAGGACGCGACGCAGCGCGTTGCCGAGGGTCACGCCGAAGCCGCGCTCGAGAGGTTCGGCGACCAGGCGCGCCTTGCGCTGGGCGTCGGAGCCGAGTTCGATCTGCGGCTTCTCGGGACGGATCAGCTCTTGCCAGTTACGTTCGATCATAGGTGTCCCTCGAAACGAGTTTCGCGGGTTCCTCTCACCTCGTCAGGGAGGCGGAACCCGCGGAGAATGGGTCGGCGGCGGTTCGCTTAGACGCGGCGGCGCTTGGGCGGACGGCAACCGTTGTGCGGCATCGGAGTGACGTCGCGGATGGTGGTGATCGTCAGGCCGACCGACTGCAGGGCGCGCAGGGCCGACTCACGGCCGGAACCCGGACCCGAGACGTTGACTTCCAGCGTCTTGACGCCGTGTTCCTGGGCCTTCTTGCCGGCGTCTTCGGCAGCCATCTGGGCGGCGAAGGGGGTCGACTTACGCGAACCCTTGAAGCCCATGTGACCCGCCGAGGACCACGAGATCGCGTTGCCCTGGGCATCGGTGATCGTGATCATGGTGTTGTTGAACGAAGCATTCACGTGGGCGACGCCCGAGGTGATGTTCTTGCGCTCGCGCTTCTTTACGCGACCCGGTTCCTTGGCCATGTGTCAGCTCTTACTTCTTCTTGCCGGCGATCGGCTTGGCGGGACCCTTGCGGGTGCGGGCGTTGGTGTGGGTGCGCTGACCGCGGACCGGCAGGCCCTTACGGTGACGCAGGCCGCGGTAGCAGGCCAGGTCCATCAGACGCTTGATGTTCATCGAGGTCTCGCGACGCAGGTCGCCCTCGACGGTGTAGTCGCGGTCGATCGTTTCACGGATCTGCAGGACTTCAGCGTCGGTCAGCTGGTTCACGCGGCGCGCGGGCTCGAGGCCCACCTTGGCGGTGATGTCCTTGGCGGCGGCCGGGCCGATGCCGTGAATATACTGCAGCGCGATTTCCACGCGCTTGTTGGTCGGAATATTGACGCCAGCGATACGGGCCACGAAGCTCTCCAGATACGCGTGATCGGACGCAACAAACGCTCCGGTCAACAGACCAGGAGCGTGGCGCCCTTCGCGGGAAGCGCGCCTTATACAGGTGATTCAGTTCGGGTCAACACCGGGAAGGCGTTTACGCATCGTTATCGTGCCAACCCTCTTCCGCGCCGATCGGAGATCCGGGCGGGGTGGCGGGCGCATGATGCCTGGCTTCCAGCAACTGGTCCAGACGATCGCGGTCGCCGATCAGGCCGCCGAGCCAACGGTCGTGGGCGCGCTGGACCGGATCCCCTGCCCGTGAAGCCTTCAGCTTGACCGCCAGGGCCTGGAGCCGGTCGTCGATGACGGCGGCCGAGGTGCTGGACAGGTCGTCGCCCTTGAGTAGGCCCGCGAGCGTCAGGACGGTCTGGGCCTGAACCCGCCGGGCAGGCTCGGCCAGACGGCCGGTCGCCGGGGCGAAGGCGGCGGTGACGATGGTGTCGACGGTCTCACCGAGGCCGAGGGCGGCGGGGTCGCGGCGGCCGGCGTCGGCGATGCGGTTGACCCGCTGGGGCGCGAACAGGGCGTCCAGCGTCACGTCGGCGGCCACGTCGGCGGCGACGCCCGGATCGAAGGCCCGGCCGTTCAGCCCCTTGAACACCTCGATGTCGTTCTGAGGGTCGCCGTCGCCGGACTGTTGCGCGGCCAGCAGGGCCAGGAGCGGCTCGGGCAGGTCGAGCTCGGCGGGATTGAGAGTGCGGGCGAGAGCCGCAAGCGCGGCGCGCTGGACGTCAGCGGGGACGACGCTCGCCGCCTCCTGCCCGCCGCCCGCGACCGGATAGGAGTAGTCGATGCCGCCCACCAGCTTGGACACCGCATCCACCTGGTACCGGTGATAGAGGTAGATGGGCACCAGTCGCCGGCGCAGGTCGTTGACGGCGGCGCCCGCCGGCAGGTTGTTCAGGCCGAAACGATCCAGGGCGATGCGGCGGATCTTCAGGATGTGGTCCAGCTCGGCGACCGGGTCCTCGCCATTGTCCCACAGGCTGCCCCAGGGCTGGGCGTCGCCGCCCACGCGGGCATCGGCGTCATTGGCGAAGCGCAGCCGTGCCCTGCCCTCCTCCGCCTTCTTCTCCAGCGTGGCGGCGTCGGCGTCGGAATAGAGCCAGTCGATGGCGAAGTCGTCCCAGGCGCCCATCCCGACCGCATAGGCGTCCGAGAAGTCGAGCTGGTCGTCGGCGGTGATGCCGATCTTCGGCACCGGATAGTCCATGACCGAGGCGCGCCCTTGCGTGCTCGCCGCGAAATTGTGTTGCAGGCCGATGGCGTGGCCGACCTCGTGCGCGGCCAGCTGGCGGATGCGAGCCAGGGCGATGCGCTGAGGGTCGTTGACCGAGCCGTCGCCGGTGTGGTCGGCGCCGACCAGACCTTCGAAGATCAGCATGTCCTGACGGATGCGCAGGGAGCCGAGCAGGACCGAGCCCTTGACGATCTCGCCGGTGCGCGGATCGACGACGCTCTGGCCGTAGGACCAGCTGCGGGTGGCGCGGTTGACCCAGTTGACGACATTGTAGCGGGCGTCCAGCGGATCAGCGCCCTCGGGCATGACCTCGACCTTGAAGGCGTCGATATAGCCGGCGGCGTCGAAGGCCTGGGCCCACCAGCTCGCGCCCTCGACGAGGGCCGAGCGGATCGGCTCGGGCGCGGCGCGGTCCACATAGAAGACGATCGGCTTGACCACGGTGGAGCGCGCCGCCGTCGGATCGGTCTTCACCAGCCGGAAGCGGCTGGCCAGACGGTGGACCATGGCTTCGTTCAGGGGCGCCGAATAGTCGGTGACATTGGTGGCGAAGGCGCCGGTGCGGGGATCGAACTCACGCGGCTGATAGTCGGCGTCGGGCAGTTTGATGAAGCTGTGATGGACTGTGAAGGTGGCCAGACGCGGCTCGGGCGCGATCTGGGACAGCTCGCGGCCCGGGCTGTCGACGCCGAAGGTGAGGCGGGCCTCCATCTCCAGATTCTCGGGGAAGTCCTTCGTCGCCGCCGGATCGACCATGGTGAGGTCGCTCATGGGCTTGAGCGAGCCCTGGCCCGCCGCCTTCAGCGTCTCGACGATGCCCATGGCGTCGCGGGTCAGGAAGGCCGACAGATCGACCAGCACCGAACCGTCGGCGGCGGTCGCGATCACGTCCCCGGCCCAGACGGTGGAGCCGACGAAGGCGTCGCGGGCGGCGGCCTGTTCCTCGGGCGAGCCGTGCGGCGCCTCGTATTTGGGGTTCTCGAACTCGGCGACGATCTTCTTGCCGATGCGGCGGAAGGCCAGGATGTTGGTGGCGCCGATCTGGGCGCGGTCCAGACCTGTCACCGCCGAGCCGACGCCGGTGCGCAACGCCGTGTGGTGGATGACCCGGGTCATGATCCCGTCGGCGCCGGGGGCCGGCAGCTGGACCAGCACCTTGCCGCCGTCCTGATCGACGAAGACGGGCAGCAGCCCCTCCTGACGGGTCAGGCCCTCGGTGGCCTCGGCGAAGGTCTTGGGGGCGGGGTCGGCTGCGAAGACGGGAGCTGCGGCGCCCGAGAGGGCCAAGACCAGGGCGATCGCCGTCGCCGTCCGCTTCATGCCCATACCCATGCCGATCCCCTTCACGCTGCAGTGCGATAAGGCGGTGATTGGCGGGCGGGTGTCAACGCGGCGGTACAACCGTCCGGGGGGCGGCTGGCTTCAGGGGTAGTTGATGTTCACCACCACGGTCTGGCCCTCGAGCGGGACGCCGTCCTGGGTCGGCGGATGGAAGCTGAACCTCTGAACCAACTGGGCCAAAGCCGCCTCACCGAAGCCCTGGCCCGGTGGGGTCTCGCTGACGAGGCTGCACTGGTCGAGGCCGGTGTCCACCCGGATGCGGCACCGGATGGCGACGACGCCGCGTCCGCGCGCGCCGCGTGGCCGGGCCCGGGCGATGTCTCTGGGCGAGGGTCCGCGAATGATGCGTGGCCCCATCCGGTCGCCAACGCCGGGCCCGTTGCCCGAGCCGATGCCTGTGCCAGAACCCGTCCCCTGCCCGCCCAGTCCGAGGCCCGGCGTCGGGCCAGGGGTCGGGGCGACGCCGACGATGAGATCCGGCTTGGGCGCCTGCTGGATCGGCGCGGGCGGCGGATCGGGCAGAGGCTTCTCGGGGGGCTTGGGCGTCACATGGACGCGCGACGGGGCGGCGGGCGCGCCCCCGCCCTCGACCGGCGCGGCTTTCTCGGGCGGCGGAGGCTCGGGCGGACGGACCGGCGGAACCAGCTCGACGAAAATGGGCGGCAGGCCGGGTCCGACCTGTTCGCCAGGCGTCTGCTCCAGCCCGACGATGGCGAACAGGCCGAGGTGCAGGACCACGACGCCAGACGCCACGAGCAGGTTGCGGCTCTTCTTCGGCGAGAGATGCGGGCGGGGCGGCGTCACGGCGTAGGGGTCATCCTGCGGAGTCCAGAAGGACCCTAACGCATGAGGCGGATGAACGTCGCCTGACGGCCGATCGGCAGCCCTAGGCGTCGAGCGCCGCGTCGATGGATGCGGCGACGGCCTCGATGGAGCCCATGCCGTCAACTTCGGTCAACAGACCCTTGTCGCCGTAGTAGGGCAGCAGGGGCGCGGTGTTGCGGTTGTAGGCGTCGAGGCGAACCTTGAAGCTTTCCGGATTGTCGTCCGGGCGGCCCTGATCGGCATAGCGTTTTGCGACCCGTTCCAGCAGGGCGGCGTCATCGACCTTGAGGCGGACGACGTGATCGATCTGCTTGCCCAGCTTGGCCAGCATGGCGTCGAGCGCCTCGGCCTGGGCCACGGTGCGCGGGAAGCCGTCGAAGATGGCGCCGCCGGCGTCCTCGGCCTCTTTCAGACGGGCCTCGATCAAGGCAATGACGATCTCGTCCGAGACGAGGTCGCCGCGCGACATGATCGCCTGGCATTCCAGGCCCAGCGCCGAGCCCGAGGCGATGGCCTCGCGCAGCATGTCGCCGGTCGAGAGCTGGACCATGCCGCGGCCCTCGACCAGGCGCTTGGCTTGCGTACCCTTGCCGGCGGCCGGCGGTCCGAACAGGATCAGGTTCAAAGCCGCCCTCCCTAAGCGATCACGTATTATTACCGGCGTACGGGAGTCGGGGCGCCCCGTCCACCCCGGCCGCGCAGCTTGGCCTTCTTGATCAGGCCTTCGTACTGGTGGGCCAGCAGCTGCGACTGGATCTGGGCGACCGTATCCATCGTCACCGAGACCACGATCAGGATCGAGGTGCCGCCGAACAGCAGGCTGGGGCCCATGGAGGCGGCGATCGCCTCGGGGATCAGACAGACGGCGGTGATGTAGGCCGCGCCGATGACGGTCAGGCGGGTCAGGACATAGTCCAGATATTCCGCCGTGCGCTTGCCCGGACGGATGCCCGGCAGGAAGCCGCCGTACTTGCGCAGGTTCTCGGCCGTATCCTCGGGGTTGAAGGTGATCGAGGTGTAGAAGAAGCAGAAGAAGATGATCAGGGCCGCGTAGAGGACCATGAACAGCGGCTGGCCGTGGGTCAGCTGGGCGGTGACCATCGGCAGCCAGCTCAGCCAGGACGGCAGATTGGCGTTGACCAGCATGGTCGCGGCCGTCGACGGCAGCATCAGCAGGGACGAGGCGAAGATCGGCGGGATGACCCCGGCGGTGTTGACCTTCAGCGGCAGGAACGAGCGCTCGCCGCCCGACATGCGGTTGCCTTCCTGGCGCTTCGGATACTGGATCAGAAGGCGGCGCTGGGCGCGCTCCATGAAGACGATGAAGACGACGGTGGCCATGGCCAGGAAGCCGATCGCCAGCAGGGCGAAGGCCGACAGCTGACCCTGCTGGGCCAGGCCGAACAGACGCACCACGGTGCCGGGCAGAACCGCCACGATACCGGCGAAGATGATCAGGGAGATGCCGTTGCCGATGCCGCGCGTGGTCACCTGCTCACCCAGCCACATCAGGAACATGGTGCCGCCGGTCAGGCAGGTCACGGTCGAGATGATGAAGAAGATCCCCGGCTGGTCGATCAGGCCGGCCTGGCCGTTCAGGCCCGCCGCGATGCCCAGCGACTGGGCGAGTGCGAGGAAGACCGTCAGGTAGCGGGTGTACTGGTTCAGGGTCTTGCGGCCGCTTTCGCCGCCTTCCTTGCGCAGTTTTTCCCACGGCGGATACACCGTCCCCATCAGCTGGACGATGATCGACGCCGAAATGTAGGGCGTGACGTTCAGGGCGAAGACGGCCATCCGCTGAACGGCGCCGCCCGAGAACATGTTGAACATGTCCAGGATGCCGCGCTTGCCGTTCGGATCCTGGAAGAACTGCAGGAAGGCCTCGGAGTTGATCCCCGGGATCGGCACATAGGTGCCGATGCGGTAGACCAGAAGCGCCAGAAGCGTGAAGAGCAGCCGCTTGTGCAGGTCGGTCGCCTTGGCGAACGACCCCATGTTCATATTGGCTGCGAGTTGTTCGGCGGCCGAAGCCATATGTCGTTACCCCGACTGATCAGAACGCGGCCAGACCGAGAGAGAATCCGGGGCCACAGTCCAGATAGGCGAAGGGCGGCCTCTTAGCGAGACCGCCCCTCAAGCTTTATTGCATCAGGCCTTGGCAGCCGTACGAGCGGTACGGGCCGAGATCTTGTTGGCGTCGCCACGCGGCGCCTTGGGAGCCGGAGCCTTGCCCTTGGCGGCGTTGCGCTTCTCGACGAGAGCGGCGGCCTTGGCTTCAGCGGCGATGCGCTCCTGCACGACCGAGCCGCCGGCGGCTTCGATGGCCTTGATGGCGCCCGAGGTCGCCGACCAGACGACCAGGTTCAGCTTGGCCTTGATCTCGCCGGTGCCCAGGATGCGGACGCCGTCCTTGACGCGGCGGATGACGCCGGCGGCGACCAGGGCGTCGCCCTTGATCTCGCCCTTGACGTCCAGCTTGCCGGCGTCGATCGCCTCTTGCAGGCGCCACAGGTTCACTTCGGCCAGCTTCAGCGCGTTCGGATTGTTGAAGCCGCGCTTCGGCATACGCATGTACAGCGGCATCTGGCCGCCTTCGAAGCCGCCGATGGCGACGCCGGTACGCGACTTCTGACCCTTGACGCCGCGGCCGGCGGTCTTGCCCTTGCCCGAGCCCGGGCCACGGCCGACGCGCATGCGCTTCTTGTGGGCGCCTTCGTTGTCGCGGATTTCGTTCAGTTTCATGTGCCTGATCCTTTCGGGTTCTAGCGCCCGGATCAGATCCGGACTCGGCTTTTCGATTTTTACGGCGGGGCCGGACGGATCCGGACCCGAAACTCAAGGTCGCGCGCTATAGCGGCTCCCCGGACAGCAGTAAAGGCGACTCTTGCGGAGCCGCCCCTGCTGGGTCGTTCAGAACGACCCGCCCTCCCCCGAGGGGAAGGGCGATGTGCGTTCGTCCTACTTTTCGACGATCTCGGTCAGGTGGGCGACCTTGGCGATCATCCCACGAACCGAGGGGGTGTCTTCCAGCGTGGACTCGCGGCCCAGGCGGTTCAGACCCAGGCCCACCAGGGTGGCGCGCTGGTCGTTCTTGCGGCGGATCGGCGAACCGGTCTGCTTGACGGTGACGGTCTTCTTCTCGGCCATGACTTAGGACTCCACGGCTTCGGCGACTTCGGCCGGGGCCGAGGCGCCGTCGTTGCGGCGGCCCATCAGGTCGGCGACCTTCTTGCCACGCTTCGAAGCGATCTGACGCGGCGACGACTGGACCTTGAGGGCCTCGAAGGTCGCACGGATCATGTTGTAGGGGTTCGACGAACCGCTCGACTTGGCCACAACGTCATGGACGCCGAGGGTTTCGAGCACGGCGCGCATCGGACCGCCCGCGATGACGCCGGTGCCGGGAGGGGCAGCGCGCATCATGATCTTGCCGGCGCCCCAACGGCCGTTGCCGTCGTGGTGCAGGGTGCGGTTTTCGCGCAGCGGCACGCGGATCATCGTCTTCTTGGCTTCTTCGGTCGCCTTGCGGATGGCTTCCGGCACTTCGCGCGCCTTGCCGTGACCGAAGCCGACGCGGCCCTTGCCGTCGCCGACGACCATCAGGGCCGCGAACGAGAACCGACGACCGCCTTTGACGGTGGCGGCGACGCGGTTGATGTGCACCAGCTTCTCGATGATGTCCGAATCCGGACCTTCAGCGACGGGAGCGTTGCGGTTGTCGCGACGGTCGCCACGGCGTTCGCCGCCTTGTCCGCCACGTTGGGGTTGTTGCGCCATCTGTCGCGTCCCTTAGAAGTTCAGGCCGGCTTCACGCGCGGCATCCGCCAGCGCCTTCACCCGTCCGTGATAGATGTAACCGCCGCGGTCGAAGACGACGTCGGTGACGCCCTTTTCGATAGCGCGTTCAGCGACCAGCTTGCCGATCTTGGCGGCGGCCTCGACATTCGAACCGCTGGCGCCCTTGCCGCCTTCCAGCGACGAGGCGGCGACCACGGTGACGCCGTTGGCGTCGTCGATGATCTGGGCCGAGATGTTCTTGTCCGAGCGGTAGACCGACAGACGAAGGCGACCGTTGGCCACGGCCTTGAGGCGGCGGCGGTTGCGTTCGGTGCGGCGCTTGGCTTGTTGTTGCAGAGAAAGTGCCATGACTTACTTCTTCTTGCCTTCCTTGCGACGGACCTTCTCGCCGGCGTAGCGGACGCCCTTGCCCTTGTAGGGCTCCGGCGGACGCAGCTTGCGGATGTTCGCGGCCAGTTCGCCGACGACCTGCTTGTCGGCGCCGAGGATGCTGATTTCGGTCTGCTTGGGCACCACGAAGGTCACGCCTTCGGGGGCCACGATGTCGACTTCGTGCGAGAAGCCGAGCTGCAGCGACAGGTCCTTGCCCTTCAGGGCGGCGCGGTAACCGACGCCGACCAGTTCGAGCTTGCGTTCGAAGCCGTCGGTGACGCCGGTGACCATGTTGTCGACCAGGGTGCGCGACAGACCCCACATCGCGCGAGCGCGCTGGGTGTCCACCTTGAGGCCGAGCGAGAGGCCGGCTTCATCCTGGGTGACTTCGATCTCGTCGGCGACGGTCCAGGAGCGTTCGCCCTTGGGGCCCTTGACGGTGACGGATTGGCCTTCGAGCGTGACAGTCACGCCCTTGGGCACTGCGATGAGACGTTTTCCGATACGGGACATCTTAGTAGACCCTGCAGAGGACTTCGCCGCCGACGTTGGCGTCGCGAGCGGCGGCGTCGGACATGACGCCCTTCGAAGTCGAAAGGATCGAGATGCCCAGGCCGTTCTTGACCGGCTTCAGATCACCGATGGCCGAGTAAACGCGGCGGCCCGGCTTGGACACGCGAGCGATGTCGGCGATGACCGGCTGGCCGTCGAAGTACTTGAGCTCGATCTCGAACTGCGGGAACTCGCCCGGGTTCTGAACCAGGGAGTAGCCGCGGATGTAGCCTTCGTCCTGCAGCACGTCGAGGACGCGCTGGCGCAGGCGGGAGGCCGGGGTGAGAACCTTGGACCGCTTGCGCATGTGCGCGTTGCGGATGCGAGCGATCATGTCGCTCAGGGGATCGTTGATCATCATGTCTGTCGCTCCCCTTACCAGCTGGACTTCGTCAGGCCCGGGATCTGACCCAGGTTGCCGAGTTCACGCAGGGCGATACGGCTCATCTTGAGCTTGCGATAGAAGGCCCGCGGACGGCCCGTCACTTCGCAGCGGTTGCGGATCCGGACGGCGGCCGAGTTACGCGGCAGCTCGGCCAGCTTCAGGCGAGCGGCGAAGCGCTCTTCCAGAGGCAGGCTCTCGTCGTTGGCGGTCGCCTTGAGGGCGGCCCGCTTCGCGGCATACTTCGCAACCAGGGCCTTGACGGCTTCGTTGCGGTTTACGGCGCTTTTCTTTGCCATTGTGCTTTTCCCTTCCCGCTCAGTTCTTCACGAACGGGAACTTGAACTCGGTCAGAAGCGCGCGCGCTTCGTCGTCAGTCCTGGCCGTGGTGCAGACGATGATGTCCATGCCCCACATCTGGTCGATCTGGTCGTAGTTGATTTCCGGGAACACGATGTGCTCCTTCAGGCCCATGGCGTAGTTGCCGCGACCGTCGAACGACGTCGGCTTCAGGCCACGGAAGTCCTTCACGCGCGGCAGGGCGATCGTGATCAGACGGTCCAGGAACTCATACATCTGGTCGCCGCGCAGGGTGACCTTGCCGCCGATGACCATGCCTTCGCGCAGCTTGAAGCCGGCGATGGAGTTACGGGCCTTGGTGGCGACGGCCTTCTGACCGGCGATCTGCGTCAGATCCTTGAGGGCCGCATTGGCCTTCTTGGAGTCGGCGACGGCTTCGCCGATGCCCATGTTCAGGACGATCTTGTCCAGCTTGGGCATCTGCATCGGGTTGGTGTAACCGAACTTCTCGGTCATCACGCCCTTGATGCGCTCGACGTATTCCGTCTTGAGGCGCGGGGTGTACTTGGTGTCGGCCATTAGATGACGTCTCCCGTGGTCTTGGCGAAGCGAACCTTCTTGTCGCCTTCCACGCGGAAGCCGACGCGGGTCGCCTTGCCGTTGGCGTCGGCGATCGCGACGTTCGACAGGTGAAGCGAGGCTTCCTTGTTCTTGATACCGCCCTGGGGGTCGCCCTGGGTCGGACGGGTGTGACGTTGCACCATGTTGATGCCGGTCACGACCACGCGGTTTTCGGTCGGCAGGACCTTGGCGACGGAGCCCGTGCGGCCCTTGTCCTTGCCGGTCAGGACGACGACGCGGTCGCCCTTCTTGATCTTGGCGGCCATGGTTACAGGACCTCCGGGGCCAGCGAGATGATCTTCATGTGGTTCTTGGCGCGCAGTTCGCGAGGAACCGGGCCAAAGATCCGCGTGCCGACCGGCTCGTTTTGCTTGTTGACGATGACGGCGGCGGACTTGTCGAAGCGAATGACGGAACCGTCCTTACGCTGGATGTCCTTGGCGGTGCGAACGACGATGGCCCGAACGACCTCGCCCTTCTTCACGCGGCCGCGCGGGATCGCTTCTTTCACCGAAGCGACGATGGTGTCTCCGACCGAGGCGTAGCGACGCTTGGCGCCGCCGAGCACCTTGATGCACATGACCCGGCGGGCGCCCGAGTTATCGGCCACATCCAGGTTAGTTTGCATCTGGATCATAGTGTCAGATCCTTCTGATTACGAGGCCGAGGCCGGGGTGTCCTTGGACAGGACTTCCCAGCGCTTCAGCTTGGACTTGGGAGCACACTCAACGATGCGGGCCACATCGCCTTCCTTGAAGGCGTTGGCTTCGTCGTGGGCGTGGTACTTCTTGGACAGGCGCACGATCTTTTTCATGACCGGGTGCAGCAGCGTGCGTTGGACGACGACGACGACGGTCTTGTCGCCCTTGTCGGACACGACCACGCCTTCGAGAATTCGCTTGGGCATAGTGTTTCCTTACGAGGCCGCACGCTTCTCACGCAGGAGCGTGGAGATGCGAGCGATGTCTTTGCGGACTTCCGAAACGCGATGGGTCTTTTCCATCTGGCCGGTGGCGGCCTGGAAGCGCAGGTTGAATTGTTCCTTCTTGAGGGACAGCAGCTGGTCGCCCAGCTGGTCCGTCGTCTGGGAACGAAGGTCGGCGATCTTGGTCATCAGGCGGCGTGCTCCACATGAGCGATGCCGGCGTCGAGGCGGGTGACCACCTTGGTGCGGACCGGCAGCTTGGCGGCGCCCAGACGCAGCGCTTCACGCGCAACATCGTCGGCGACGCCGTCGATTTCGAACAGGATCCGGCCCGGGTGGCAGCGCGCCGCCCAGTGATCCACCGCGCCCTTGCCCTTGCCCATACGGACTTCGGCGGGCTTGCCCGTGACGGGCAGGTCGGGGAAGACGCGGATCCAGACGCGGCCCTGACGCTTCATCTGGCGGGTGATCGCGCGGCGAGCCGCTTCGATCTGACGCGCAGTGATGCGTTCCGGCTCCAGCGTCTTCAGGCCGTAGGACCCGAAGTTCAGCGAGAAGCCACCCTTGGCGGCGCCGTGGATACGGCCCTTGAAGGCCTTCCGGTACTTGGTTTTCTTAGGCTGCAGCATGTTCCTTAGCCCTCACGACCACGACGGGGACCACGGTCACCGCGGGGACCGCCGCGTTCGCGGCCTTCGTTCGACGACGGACCGGCGGCTTCGGCGGCCCAGCGCTTGTCCTGGGCCATCGGGTCGTGCTCGAGCACCTCACCCTTGAAGACCCAGACCTTCACACCGATGATGCCGTAGGTCGTCTTGGCTTCGATGAAGCCATAGTCGATGTCGGCGCGCAGGGTGTGAAGCGGCACGCGACCTTCGCGGTACCATTCCATACGAGCGATTTCAGCACCGCCGAGGCGGCCCGAGACGTTGATGCGGACGCCCTTGGCGCCCAGGCGCATGGCCGACTGCATCGAACGCTTCATCGCGCGACGGAACGCGATACGGCGTTCCAGCTGCTGGGCGATGTTCTCGGCGATCAGCTGGGCGTCGACTTCCGGCTTGCGGACCTCGACGATGTTCAGGTGAACTTCGCCTTCGGTGCGGGCCGAGATGTCCTTGCGGAGCTTCTCGATGTCGGCGCCCTTCTTGCCGATCACAACGCCCGGACGGGCGGCGTAGATCGTCACGCGGCACTTCTTGTGCGGACGCTCGATGATGATGCGCGACACGCCGGCGGCCGACAGGCGTTCCTTGAGCCACTCGCGCAGCTTCAGGTCCTGGTGCAGCAGGCGGGCATAGTTGGCGCCGTCGGCGAACCAGCGGCTGTCCCAGGTGCGGTTCACGCCGAGGCGGAAACCGATCGGATTGATTTTCTGACCCATCAGGCGGCCTCACCGGCTTCGCGGACCACGATCGTGATTTCCGCGAAAGGTTTCAGGATGCGCGAGGAGCGGCCACGAGCGCGGCTCGCGAAACGCTTCATCACCAGGTTCTTGCCCACGAAGGCCTCGGCGACGACCAGGTTGTCGATGTCGAGGTTGTGGTTGTTCTCGGCGTTCGAGACGGCCGAATACAGAGCCTTGCGAACGTCGGTCGCGATGCGCTTGCGGCTGAACTCGAGTTCGTTCAGCGCCTTCTGCACCGGCATGCCGCGGATCGAGGCGGCGACCAGGTTCAGCTTTTGCGGGCTGATACGGACGTTGGTCAGCTTTGCGCGGGCCTCCGTATTGCCGACGCGGCGGGGGTTCTTGGTCTGGGACATGTTACTTCCGCTTCGCCTTCTTGTCCGCGGCGTGGCCGGGGAACGAACGGGTGGGCGAGAACTCGCCCAGCTTCATGCCGACCATGTCCTCGTTCACGTGCACGGGAACGTGCTTGTGACCGTTGTGGACGCCAAAAGTAAGGCCCACGAACTGCGGCAGGATGGTGGAGCGGCGCGACCAGGTCTTGATCACGTCCTTGCGGCCCGACGTCGAAGCGGCGTCGGCCTTCTTGAGCAGATACCCGTCGACGAACGGGCCTTTCCAGGAGGAACGAGCCATCTTTAGCGAGCCTTCTTAACGTGGCGGGTACGGATGATGTACTTGTCCGTCGCCTTGTTCTTGCGGGTGCGGGTGCCCTTGGTGTCCTTACCCCACGGCGTGACGGGGGTACGACCACCGGAGGTCCGGCCTTCACCACCACCGTGCGGGTGGTCGATCGGGTTCATGGCGACGCCGCGAACGTGCGGACGGAAGCCCATGTGACGAACGCGACCGGCCTTGCCGAGGTTCTGGTTCATGTGATCGGCGTTCGAAACGGCGCCGACCGTGGCCATGCAGCCGTCCAGGACCATGCGCAGTTCGCCCGAGCCGAGACGGATCTGGGCGTAGCCCTGATCGCGACCGACCAGCTGGGCGTAGGCGCCGGCCGAACGGGCCAGCTGGGCGCCCTTGCCCGGCTTCATCTCGACGCAGTGGATGATCGTACCCACCGGGATCGAGCGCAGCGGCATGGCGTTGCCAGGCTTCACGTCGGTCTTTTCGCCGGCCACGATCACGTCGCCCGCCTTCAGGCGTTGCGGCGCGATGATGTAGGCCTTCTCGCCGTCCTCATAGGTGATGAGGGCGATGAACGCGGTGCGGTTCGGATCGTATTCCAGGCGCTCGACCGTGGCGGTCATGAACTTGCGGCGCTTGAAGTCGATCTTGCGGTACAGGCGCTTGGCGCCGCCGCCGCGGAAGCGGACAGCGATGCGACCGCCCTGACCGCGTCCGCCCGACTTGGTCAGGCCTTCGGTCAGCGACTTCTCGGGACGGCCCTTGTGGAGCTCCGAGCGGTCGATCAGCACCAGGGCGCGGCGGCCCGGCGACGTCGGATTGTAGGTTTTCAAGGCCATCTGATCAGAGCCCCGTGGTGACGTCGATCGACTGGCCTTCGGCCAGGGTCACGATCGCTTTTTTGATGTCGACGCGACGACCGAGGATGCCCCGGAAGCGCTTGGTCTTGCCCTTGGTCACCATGGTGTTGACCTTCAGGACGTTGACCTTGAACAGGCTTTCAACGGCGGCGGCGATTTCGTCCTTGGTGGACGTGCCGGCGACGCGGAAGACGACCTTGTTCTGCTCGGACAGGATCGTGGCCTTCTCGGTGATGATCGGCGACAGGATCGTGTCGTAGTGTTTGGCGGTGGGAGCGGCGGCCATTACGCGGCTTCCTTCTCGGCTTGCTCGCGACGCGAGGGCTTGTAGTCGGCGTAGGAGGCCTCGATGGCTTCCACAGCGGCCTTCGACAGAACCAGCTTGTCGGCCCGCAGGATGTCATAAACGTTCAGGCCGGCGTTCGGCAGGACGTGAATGTGCGGGATGTTGCGCGACGCCAGGGCGAAGTTGGTGTCAACTTCCGGACCGGCGATGATGAGGGTCTTGGTCCAGCCGAGCTTGCCGAAGGTTTCGCGCAGACCCGAGGTCTTGGCGTCCTTCAGTTCGACGGTGTCGACGACGACCAGCTCGCCGGCCTTGGCCTTGGAGCTGAGGGCGTGACGCAGGGCCAGGGCGCGGACCTTCTTGGGCAGGTCATAGCCGTGGTCGCGGACAACCGGGCCGAAAGCGCGCGAACCACCGACGAACTGCGGCGCACGGCGCGAACCGTGACGGGCGCCGCCGGTGCCCTTTTGCTTGTACATCTTCTTGCCGGTGCGAGAATTCTCGTTCCGGGTCTGAACCTTGTGCGTACCGGCGCGGCGCTTGGCCAGCTGCCAGTTGACGTAACGGGCCAGCAGGTCGCCGCGGATGTCGGAGATGCCGAAAACGACGTCCGACAGTTCCACGTCACCGGCGGCCTTGCCGTCGAGCTTGATGACAGAGAGTTTCATTACGCTTCACCGCCTTCGGTCGTTTCGACGGCCGGAGCTTCTTCAACCGGCGTTTCGGCCGGAGCAGCAGCGGCGGCGCCGTTCTTCTTGAACGAACCGGGGAAAGGCAGGTCGGCGAACGGCTTCTTGTGCGCGTCGCGGACCTTGACCCACGAACCCTCGTGACCCGGGACGGCGCCCTTGATCAGGATCAGGCCGCGCTCGGCGTCCACGCGGACGACGGTCAGGTTCTGGGTGGTGACGACTTCGGTCCCGTAGTGACCGGCCATCTTCTTGCCCTTGAAGGTCTTGCCCGGGTCCTGACGGTTACCCGTCGAGCCGTGCGAGCGGTGCGACAGCGACACGCCGTGCGTGGCGCGCAGACCGCCGAAGTTCCAGCGCTTCATGGCGCCGGCGAAGCCCTTACCGATGGTCTCGCCCTGGATGTCGACCTTCTGGCCGGCCACGAAGTGGTCCGCCGACAGGGTCGCACCCACGTCGATCAGCGCGTCGTCGGACACGCGGAACTCGGTGACGTAGTGCTTGGGCTCGACTTCCGCGTTCGCGAAGGTCGTGCGTTGAGCCTTGTTGGTGTTCTTTGCCTTTTTGGCGCCAGCGCCCAGCTGCAGGGCGACGTAGCCGTCCCGCTCCTGAGTGCGTTGGCCGACGACCTGACAGTCGTCGAGCTGAAGCACAGTGACCGGAACGTGCGCGCCGTCTTCGGCGAACACGCGGGTCATGCCCAGCTTCTTGGCGATCACGCCCGTGCGCATCGGATCCCGCCTCTTTCTGATTAAATCTTGATCTCGACGTCCACGCCGGCGGACAGGTCGAGCTTCATGAGCGCGTCCACGGTCTGCGGGGTGGGGTCGACGATGTCGAGCACGCGCTTGTGCGTGCGGATTTCAAACTGCTCGCGCGACTTCTTGTCGACGTGCGGCGAGCGGTTCACGGTGAATTTTTCGATCAGGGTCGGCAGCGGAATCGGACCGCGAACGGTCGCGCCCGTGCGCTTGGCCGTGTTCACGATTTCGCGCGTCGAAAAATCGAGGACGCGGTGATCGAAGGCCTTGAGCCTGATGCGGATGCTTTGATCCATATCGGTCTTATTTCCCAAGCAGGCGAACCTGCGTCCCTGTGAACCATTTCAAAGACCGGAGGTCTTCAGGCGAAAAACGCCTTCAGAGTACGCACGTCCGCAAAAACGATCGGCCCACGCAGGTGTCCGCGAAGGCCGTTGAATTCCTAAGTCGCTACAAAGAACGGGTACTCAGGTCGTTCCTGCGGACCGCGTCTGCAGATTGCTCTGCACAGCCGGTCCAACAAGAGTTGGCGCTTATGACGTTCGATTCCGTTTTCGTCAAGCACCGATCGACCCTGAAACCGAGTCACGGCGGGCTTTTACGCCCGGGGCTCGAGTCTTCGCGTCACGGCGTTCCAATCCAGTGAAACGTAGCGGCAGGACTCGCCCCCTCCCTCCCCCGTGCCGCCCTGTCGAGGCGAGGGCCCGACGAGCGAAAGGCCCGCCGGGCGTCGGCGGGCCTTCCTTCAGTCAGACGGTGTGAGCCGCCCGGCCGATGCGCTTACTGGCCGATGCGGACCCGGCCGCCGCCCATGACGGACTGGGAGACCGCGCCGGTCACCCGGCCGACCCGGACATCGCCGCCGCCGACCAGGCTGGCGTCGAGGCTGGAGACCGTGCCCGTGACCGTGACGTTGCCCGAGCCGGCGATGGAGGCGTCCAGCGCTCCGGCGTCGCCCTGGATGACGATGTCGCCCGAGCCGCCGATCGAGGCGTCGACCGAACGCGGCTGACCGCCGCCGACGCGAATGTCGCCCGAACCGCCGATGGAGGCGTCCACCTGGCCCGTGGCCTGGGTGACGATGACCGTGCCCGAGCCGCCGATGGAGGCGTCAAGGTCGCCGGTCGCGCCGGCGGTGATCCGGCCCGAGCCGCCGATGGAGGCCTCAAGGCTGGCCGAGGTTCCGGCGCGAATGCTGCCCGAGCCGCCGACCGACAGGTCCATGTGGCCCGGGGTGTTGGCAACGGTCCAGTCGCCGCAGCCGCCGCTGCCCAGTTCGATGCTGGTCGCGCCGCGACCGACCGAGCCGAACACGGCCGAGTCCTGGGTGGAGACATCGACGTTGCGCGGGGTGCGCACCACGATCAGGGGCGCGGCCGACAGGTCGACGCGGCCATGGTTGCGCACCTCGACCGAGGCGCCCTCGCCCGGCTGGGTCGCCGTCGCCGGACCACTGCGGCAGTTGCGGATGGGGTTGCGGCCCAGTTCGCCGTTGATGCGGACTTCGTTGCCGACGCGAGTCACGGTCGGGCGCGGCAGACCGGCCGAGCCGCCCTCGATCTCGACGGCGACGTCCTGACGGTCCTCAACGATGACCACCATACGGGCGGCGGCGTAACGGACCTTGACCTCGGGGCCGTCCTTGGCCGAGGCGGGGGCGGCGGCGGCCAGCCCCAGAACGGCGATGGAGGCGGCGGTGGCGACGACTGCGAAATTCATGACGGGTTTCCTCTCCGGCGATGACCGGAAAATGCCGCCGTACCCCGAGCAAGTCATTTTAACTCGGTGTCATGACCTCGATTTAATCTAGGCCCCGACTGAGCTAGGCCCTGAGGGCGCCTGCCCCGTCGGCGGCGCCGACCTCGGGTTCGAAGTCGCGTTCGAAGCTGTCGAGCTTGCTCTTCAGTCCGCCGACCTTCTTGAGCGCCAGAGACGCCGCCCAGCGCGCGGCCAGCTCGGGCGTCGACATGGCTTCGGTGAAGCGCGGCGAGCCGCCCCGGCTGCGCATGACGGCGTTGGTATAGAGTGCGCCGTTCCTGAACCGCGACGGCCAGGTCTGGAAGTCCATCGACAGGCTGACGCAGAACCGGTCCAGATTCTCCACCCGGTGCGGGGCATACAGCGGCCAGGTCAGGGCCTCGCCGGGCTCCAGATCCATGACCTGGGCGTCGGCCTCGAAGGCGCGGACATAGGGCAGTTCCTCGGTCGTCTGACGGGCGACGATCTGCTCCATATTGCGCTCGGGCAGATGGGCCTCGTCGCCCGGATAGACGAAGATCCGCTTGCGGCCGCGCAGGTGGAACAGCACCACCCCGGTCGGATCGAAGTGATAGGGCACCCGCGCCACCGGCGAGGAGATGATCAGCTGGCCGGCGTTGCGGACGGCCTTCAGCCCCGGATAGGTCGCCTCGATCTTTTTGAACTCGCCCATGGCCGCGGCCCACAGGTCGGGGCAGCCGTTCTGGGCGTCGCGCAGATTGACCCACAGCCGCCCGGCCTGGATGGCCTCCAGCAGCTTGTCGCCCGACAGCTTGCCGCGCGCGCCGGTGCGGAGCGAGACCTGCCCCTCGGCGTCGTAGTCGTACAGGTTGATGTCGAACAGATCGGGGGGATAGCGGTCCAGCACCTTGGCCAGGGCCTCGTCGGTCGCGAAGCCGCGTTCAACCAGATCGTGGGGGTGCTTCCTCGCCTCGGTGATCGGGCCCGGGTAGCGGGTGCGTTTGGTCACGGTGTCTCTCATCCGCTCACCGCCGGATCGGCCAGACGCTGGGCCGCGCGGGCCTTGCCCTTGCTCAGCGCCACCTGGGCCGCCTCGACCGCGCCCTTGAGCCGGTCCATGGATGTGGTCTCGCAGGCCTCGATCGCCGCCCAGCGCCGCCGGACGCTGGTGCGCAGCCGGTCGCCGCGGCTCTTGCCCGCCGCGTTCAGCAGGCCGACCGCCGCATTGCTGAGGCCCGAGCCAAGACCGGGGCGCATGACCACGGCCTCGCGCACCGTCTGCATGGCGTTGCAGAAGTACTTCTTGTAGCCCTCGCCGCCGAAGCCGAAGTCGAAGACCCGGTAGCCCTTGGCCGAGGCCAGCCGCATGGTGTCCATGCTGAGCAGGATGCCCGGCGAACAGCGCGCCAGCGACGGCTCATAGACCGGGAACCAGAAATGGTAGCGCCCCCCGGCGTGCAGGGAATATTCGACCGCCACCAACTTCTCGCCGGCGTACATGGCAGCCATGGAGGCGCCGAAGTCGTCCTGGCCCTCGGTCTGCAGGAGCGCGTGCAGCAGCTCGGCGGTCCAGCCGCAGTCGAAGATGTCGTGGCGGCCGGTGCGCCTGTACTGGTCGCGCTTCAGGGCGATCAGCTGGTCCAGCAGGGCCGGGTCGCGCAGATTGCGCTCGACGGTGATCGGACCGAGCTCGGCCTCGAGGCTGCGGCGGGCCCGTTCCTTGTCCTTGAAATACTTGCCCCAGGTCGTGCGGCGTTCGGCATACCAGGCCTCGAAACCTTCCTCAGGCATGGCGACCATCAGGGTCTGGCGTTCCTCGGTCACCTCGGCCTCCCCCACCCAGGCGCTGACACGCAGGCGCGGGGCGTCCAGCAGACGGGCGACCGTCTCCAGATCCGGCGCCTGGCCCGGGAAGGCGATCACGCCGTGATAGTCGTTCATCGGCGCGCCGAGCGGCTGGATCGTGCCGCCTCGCGTCTGGTAGGCGAAGAAGCCGACCGTCTCGCCGTTTCGTTTGAATACGGCGACGGCCGCGTCGGGGCTGATCCCTCCGGCGATGCGGGTGAACTCCGGACGGAAATAAGGACTGGCCAGCACCGGTTCGGCGGCCAGCATGGCGCGCCACAGGGTCTCGTCGGCCGGGGTCAGCGACTCCGGCCTGATGATCTCGACCTCGAGGGTTCCGGTCATGCGGCTCTCCGAATTTCAGCCGGCACCCTGCACCAACCGCTGTTTCGGGACGGTTTAGCGGGATGGTGAACGAGACCTTTCCGGAGCCGAACCCCTTGCCCGAGCGTTGCCGCAGACGGCCAGACCGTGGATAATCAGGAAGACTGCGATGACCTCCCCCAACCGCCCCAAAGACAAAGCCGTCGAGAACGAGAACCTGCGCCCGGGCCCCGAGGGCGAACCGCCGCGGCCCGCGACCGAGCCGCGCGGCGCCGAGGGCTCGAGCAATTCCGGCGAAACCGCCACCGACCCCGCAACCGGAGAAGAGAACGGGTGAGACTGAAGACTGTCCTGCTGACCGCCGCCGCCGGGATCGGCCTGGGTCTGATCCTGGCCGGCGCCGCGCGCGCCCAGACAAATCCCCGCGCCACAGAGCCGGTGATCCCGACCCCGGCCCAGGCGCCCGAGGCCGATGCGCCCGCCTGTCCGGTCAGCGGCGACAGCCTGGTCCTGGCCGGCGACGGCCTGCGGCGGTCGAAGGCGGCGGTGCGCCAGAACCGGCTCAATATCCTGGCCATCGGTTCGTCCAGCATCGAGGGCGTGGGCGCCAGCCGCGCCGAGCTGGGCTTTGTCCCCCTGCTGCAGACCGATCTGCGCGCGCGGATGCCCGAGGTCGCGGTCAATGTCTGGAACCGGGGCATCGGCGGCGAGACGGCGCATGAGACCGTCAACCGGCTGCAGGCCGAGATCGAGCGCTACCAGCCCGATCTGGTCATCTGGCAGCTGGGCACCAACGACATCCTGCGCGCCCGGCCGTGGAACGACGTCGCCGCCGACCTGCAGCGTGGCGAGGCCATCCTGTCGGCCGCCGGGGTCGATGTCCTGCTGGTCGACCCGCAGCGCCTGCCCGAGAACGGCGTGAACTTCAGAGGCAAGAATGTCGAACTGGGCGAGGCCGCCCGGATGATCGCCCTGGAAGGCAGCCGCGTCGGCTATGCGGTCCAGCGCCGCTTCGAGGCCATGCAGGGCTGGGGCCGTCTCAGCCGGGGCGGCATCGGCCCGGACGACCTGCATATGAATGACGAAGGCTATGCCTGCTGGGCCGCCATCACCGCCGAAGGCCTGGCCGATGCCCTGAAGTAGGGGAACTCTCCGGCGCCTGAAGCCTTCATCAAGCCTTGCCGTATAAAAGAGTGCCCATGCGTCTCCTGCCGATACTCCTCGTCTCCGCCGCCCTCCCCCTCACGACCCTGGGCCTGGCGGCCTGTGGATCGCCTGACCGCCAGAACAGCCGTATCGCGGCGCCGGCCTCGACGCCCGGCCTGAGCCGCGCCGAGATCGAGGGCGGCGTTCCGGCGCCCGAGGCGACGCCCGACACCGCCGTCTCAGGTCATGCGGTCGAAGCCCCCGATCCCGCCGTGGGCACGCCGCCCGACGCCGGCCTGATCCGGCTGCAGATCCTGCTGGACCGCACCGCCTTCTCGCCCGGCCAGATCGATGGACTGCGCGGCTCCAACACACGTCAGGCGATCGAAGCCTGGCGCAAGGCCAACGGGCGCGAGGACGAGGCCTTCACCGAGGCCGATCTGATCCAGGCCCTGGCCGGTGTCGATTCCACCCCGGTGCTCAGCGACTACGTCATCAGCGCCGCCGACGTGGCCGGACCGTTCAGCCCGCCCCCGACCGACGACCTGTCGGCGCAGGCCGAGCTCGGCGCCCACTATTCCACGGCGCTGGAAGCCCTCGCCGAGCGCTTCCACATCTCCGAAAGCCTGCTTCAGCTGCTGAACCCCGGGGTCGACTTCAAGACGGCGGGCGTGAAGATCATGGTCCCGGCCGTGACCCAGGCGACCCTGCCCGAGGTCGCCCGCATCGACGTCTCCAAGGCCGAGAAGGCCATCCGCGCCTATGACGCCTCGGGCAAACTCATCGCCTTCTATCCGGCCACCATCGGCAGCGGCGACAACCCCAGCCCGTCCGGCGATGTGAAGGTCAACGGCGTGGCCCGTGAGCCCGACTATGTCTTCGACCCGGCCAAGCTGAGCTTCGGCAAGGGGCCGAAGGTCACCGTGCCCGCCGGGCCGAACAATCCGGTCGGCGCCGTCTGGATCGATCTGGACCGGCCCAGCTACGGCATCCACGGCACGCCGGATCCGACCAAGATCGGCAAGACCGCCAGCCATGGCTGTGTCCGCCTGACCAATTGGGACGCCCAGGAACTGGCCGCCGCGGTCAAGCCCGGCGTGATGGTCCACTTCCGCTAGGGATTTAGTGGGTGACGGCTCCGAAGGCGGAGCCGTCCCACATGGCGCACTGGTGGCGGTCGAAGAAGCCGTCGTCGGCGCGGTCGCCCTTCGGGTCGAGCGCCTTGATCGAGGTTCCGCGTTCACCCACGCGCGGCCAGTCCGTCTCGAAGGCCGGGTCATGGCCGAAGCCCGCCCAGGCGTCGCGCATCCGCCGCGCCAGAGCCGCCTGCTCGGGCGTGAATCTCGACGGGCTGGCGAAGGCCCAGGGTCGGCCGAAGACATAGGTCAGCTCCGAGGCGTGATAGGCGCCCATGTCGTAGGGCGTGAGGAAGCGCGGCACGACGATGGGCGGCGCCGGATCGACGAACTCATAGCCGTAGGTCGGCACATGGTGGGCCAGCACCCGGCGCAGGGCGTCGGAGGGACAGGCGAACCTCTGGTCCGTGAAACTGCGCGCCATGGTCAGGCCCGGGCCTTCGGGTCCCACCGGATAGTGGGACAGGACCCGCGCGCCCTCGTCGCCGTACATCCAGTGGGTCTCGTCGTTGTAGCGCTCCATATCCTTGACCTCGACCGCGAATAGCCGACCCTCGTCGGCATTGGTGCCGATGATCACAGGGGTGCGGATGAAGTCGCCGGTGGCGAAGGCCTTCGCGGGACTGACGGGCACGAGGGCATCGCCGAACACCGGCCCCCAGGAACCCGG
>Ga0209630_10001467_pt1 | contig 25084 bp, 29 predicted proteins | sample COG_01_FD_184745 | JGI IMG/M metagenome (GOLD analysis project Ga0209630, IMG submission 184745) | Pelagic Microbial community sample from North Sea - COGITO 998_met_01 (SPAdes) (version 2) | ecosystem: Environmental > Aquatic > Marine > Neritic zone/Coastal water | place: Helgoland, sampling... | reverse complement strand
TATTGATCCTGAACAAGCTAAAAAACATGTGTTAAATATGGTTAAAAATCAGGCACTAAATTGTCTCAGCGGTAAGCAAATACCTTGCGAAATAGACTCTGTTTGCATACATGGAGATAATGAAAGCGCATTAGCAACTGCAATGTCCATAAGAGACAATCTGGTTGATAACGGGTTATCACTTAAACCATTAAATAAACTAAAAAAATTTAAATAAAATGAAAAAACTTATATACATATTAATACTTACATTATCACTAACACATAACGCCTTCTCTGCAGGATCTTCAGGAGATGGAGATGACACTCAGAAAATTTCAAATTATACTAAAGCTCATAATTTAATTAAATCTGCAAAAAAATACGAAAAGAAAGATAAGATTAAAAAAGCACAAAAGAATTATTCTAAAGCACAAAAACTTCTCCTAAAATCAAATTTGGAAAAACCCTCTCAAGCAGATACTTTGAACTATTTAGGTTTTACAACAAGAAAACTTGGGGACTTTAAAAAGGGAGAAGAATTTTATCTCCAAGGATTACAAATTGATCCTAAACACAATGGTATTAACGAATATCTTGGTGAACTATATGTGGTTACAAATAGAATGGAATTAGCTAAGGAAAGATTGGAAGTATTAAGGGACTGTAATTGTGAAGAATACGTAGAATTAAAAGAAATTATTGAAGGAACAAAAAAATCTAAGTATTAATTGAATTATTTAATATCTCTAATATTATAAAAAAATCTTGATTGAAGAACTTGTAATTTTAACCCAAATTATCTTTATAGATATTATTTTAGCAGCAGATAATGCAGTAATCATAGGGTTGATAGCTGCAAATTTTGTACCAAAAAATAGAAAGCAAATAATTCTATGGGGTGTTGCAGGTGCGTTAATATTTAAGATTATATTTGCACTTTTTGCCACTTATCTATTTGAATTTTATTTTATTAAAATTTTAGGAGGCTTACTTTTAATTTGGATTGTATATGATTTGCGAAAAGATTTACTTGAAATTAAAAAAATTAAATCACCTACAAAAAAATCTAAAGAGCCTTCTTATATTCAAAGTGTTTATAAAGTTTTATTTGCAGATATCACGATAAGTTTTGACAATGTTATTGGTGTGGTTGGTGCTGCAAAAGGCTATTTTGGATTTATGATTTTTGGATTAGTTTTATCTGTAGTGCTTACAGGTGCTTTAGCTACATATTTAGCAAATTATATTCAAAGACATATATGGATTGCATATGTTGGTCTTGGATTTATTTTAATTGTAGCAATACAATTAATTATAGGTGGGTTAGTTGACTTAGAAATTTTAAATATAAACGAACAGTTTAAAAAATATTTTTAGTTACTTTCAAATATTTTTCCATAGCCACTTATCGCTTTAGTGTTGCCTACCATGTTTAAAGCTTCCCATATAAGAGTTTGATTGCTTGATAAAACTATTTTATTCAATTTTTTTTCTAGTTTATTGATTAAATCTAGAGCAGGTAATGCTGTGCAAGAAATGAATAATGCCTCAGAATCATCTAGATCAAGATTTGACAAAATTTTAAATAAATAATCTTTATCAACTTTCCCAATATCTAAGTCGGATGCAATATCAAAATAATGTAATGAATTAACTGTAATTCCAGATTTTTTAAAATAATCTATAACTGAATTATTTATTGATTGTGTATAAGGTGTAAATACAGAAATTTTTTTAATATTTAATTTTTTTAATGCTTTTATAGTTGAGGTGATAGGTGTGGTTACTTGGGCCTCTGGTTTTGCTAAATTAACCTTTTCTTTAATAGATTCGTATCCTGCAGCTACTGTTCCAGATGTGCACCCATATGCAACACAATCTAATTTTTCATCTGGTAAAATATCTTTAGTAACTTCTGTAATGTCTTCAGCCATTTTGGCTAGTGTTTCATTGGTTAGTGGATTGTAACAATGAATTCTATTAACAAATAAATCTATATCTTTTCCATAAATCACATTGTTAAAATCTTTTTCGATCCTGAAATCACTGCCCAGGGTTATCAGTCCTATTCTAGGGTTACTTTTATTAATAAATTTTGGCTCTATTTTATCTAATTTCATAAAATTTCTTATATAAAATAGATTATTTATATATTGAATAAGGAGTCTAGTTAAAATAGACTTTAATAAAGCGCACATAACTCGTCGTTCCTTCTAATGAAAACGAAAGTGGGATCAGTCGTCTTTAAATATAACTATTTAAGGAGGTTTGAATGAAATTTGGATATTTTTGTAATACTACTAACTGGGATCATAAGCCATACGATCAATTATTAAGAGAAACTCAAGAGATCACTACTTATTGTGATGAAAATAAATGGGATTCAATTTGGTACACTGAACATCACTTTAATCATGAGGGAATGGAGTCTTGCACTAATCCTTTAATGATGGGAGTTGACGCTGCAGCACGAACCAAACATATTAGAATAGGTCAAGCTTGTAATGTAATTACATTTCACAACCCTATACGTCTTGCAGAGGATATAGCTTTACTAGACCAATTATCAGATGGAAGAGTAGAAGTTGGAATTGGTAGAGGAATTTATGGAAGAGAAGCTATCAATATGAATAAAGAAGCTGATCTAAAAGATCAGGCAAAGAATTTTAGATTGTTTGATGAGTCGTTAACAATCATGAAAAAAGCTTGGACTGAAAAATTTTTTAGCCATAAAGGTGAATTTTATAACTACCCTACTCCTGGTTTTAATTGGCAACATGATATGAGCCCACCTAGTGAAGAATTTCTTGATACAAAAACAAATGAAATAAAAAAAATTAGCATTGTGCCAAAACCAAAACAACAACCTCACCCACCAATATGGCAAGTAGTTGATGGAGCAAGATCAATTGAATGGGCTGCTCAAAATGGATTGAACACTATAATGTGGATACCAACTGTAAAAGCTTTAAAGACTAGATTTGAAATTTATAGAGATGCAAAATCTAAGGCTGAAAATAGAGAAGTTCCCTTGGGAGAAGGTATATCTTTGGTAAGAGACATGTTTATTGCTGAAACCATGGAAGAGGCTGAAAAATTAGCTGGTGAACATATAATCAATTATATGAAATGGGTTTGTCATTGGAGAGGACTAGGAAATCATATGGATCCTGGAGAAGAATTACCTGAAACTAAACACAAATTAGATTTGTTAAACTATAATTTTTTACATAAAAGAAATTTATTATTTGGGACACCCGAGTATGTAGTTAATAAAATTAATGAATTAAAATCAGAATTAAATTTACAAAATCTTCAAGTTTGGTCAAATTTTCCAGGTATAGACCATGAAGCTTGCATGAGAAGTATAAAACTGTTTAATGATGAGGTAATTCCAAAAATTAATTTAGATAAAACAAACATAGAAAAAGCAAGCTAATGAAACTTGAGCTAAGAAAGTTTACAAAGTTTGTAGACAAAACTTTTATTGAAGGTGGTAAAGAAGCAAAAGAACCTGTGTTACTAGTATCTGTTGCAGCTGTTTTTAAAAACCCATGGAGTGGGAAAGGTTTTGTTGAAGATCTAAAACCAATTATTTTAGATTTAGCACCTAAGCTAGGAGATATTTTAGTTCCTGAGCTAATTAAAGAAATTGGTTCAGCAGAAAAAATTTTAGCTTATGGAAAAGCAGGTACAGTCGGACTTGATGGTGAAATTGAACATGCGTCCGCATTTATTCATACATTAAGATTTGGAAATAAGTTTAGAGATGCTGTTGGTGGAACTTCTTATTTAAGCTTTACTAACACAAGAGGTCCAGCAGGATCTAAGATTTCAATTCCAATGATGCATAAAACTGACTCTGGATTAAGACCCTACTATCTTACACATGAATTCACTATTCATGACGCACCTTTTGACGATGAAATAGTTATAGCTATTGGAGGAGCGTCTAGTGGAAGAGCACATGCTAGAACTGGCGATAGATATCAAGACATGAAAGAAATGGGACTAGACCCTAAATAGATTGATGTCTCAAGGTTCAGATTCCAACCAAAATTATTACTCATTCATAGATAATAATACAACTCCACTGGTTTTCATTCATGGAGTTGGGCTTGATCATCAAATGTGGAAGCCACAAACTAATTCTTTAAACGAATATTCAACAATTACTTATGATTTATTGGGCCATGGAAAAACACCTTTTAATAAAGAAGAAATCACTTTAGATGATTTTTCCAAACAACTATTGTCAGTTTTAGATTTTTTAAAAGTTGATAAATGTAATCTTGTTGGTTTTTCTCTTGGATCATTAATTGCTTTGGACTTTGCATCCAAGTTTCAAAGTAGATTAAAAAGTCTTACAGTGATTGGGACAACATATAAAAGAACAGATAATGAAAGAGCTTTAGTTGTAGATAGATTTAACCAAGCAAAATTAAATAAGCCTATATCTAAGCAAGCACTAAAAAGGTGGTTTAGTGATGAATATTTAAAAACACATCCTGAGGTCTATAACCAATTTATGAAAATTCTAAATAAAGAACCTAAAGAACATTCAAATTTTTTGAAAGCCTACAAACTATTTGCTTATCATTATGATAATTTGGAAATGATAAAAAGAATATCAACAAAAACTTTAATTATGACTGGTGCTGATGACTCTGGCTCAACAGTAGCTATGTCTAAATCCCTGTCTAGTGATTTAATTAATTCAAGTTTTATTGAGATAAACAATGGAAAACATCTTTGTAGTATAGAGTGTGCAGATGATGTTAATATAAACATTAAAAATTTTATTGATAATTAAATGACAAAAATTCAAAATTTTAAAATGTTTATAAATGGTCAGTGGGTTGACTCTGAGTCTGGTAAAAAAATTGAAACTTTAAATCCAGAAAATAATGAAGTTTGGGCAACTGTACCTGAAGCAAATACAAAAGATGTTGATAGAGCTGTTGAGGCTGCACAAAATGCTTTTGAAAGTTCATGGGCTAATTTACATCCAAGAGACAGGGCTAAACATCTAAGATCACTAGCAAATCAATTGAGAGAAAATGCTGAACATCTTGGTACTATTGAAACTAAAGATACAGGAAAAATTTTTAGAGAAACTAAAACACAAGCTAATTATATAGCAGAGTACTATGATTATTTTGCAGGTCTTGCAGATAAAGTTGAAGGAACTGTCGTTCCAATTGATAAACCAGATATGCAGGTTACAACAACAAGAATACCTATTGGTGTAGTTGCTGCTATCATTCCTTGGAATTCTCAAATGTTATTGACTGCCGTAAAACTTGCACCAGCTTTAGCAATGGGAAATACAGTGGTCATAAAAGCATCGGAGCTTGCTCCAGTTACTTTACTAGAGTTTGCAAAATTAGTTGAAAAATCTGGAATTCCTAAAGGAGTTGTTAATGTGATTAGTGGTTTGGGAGAACCTTGTGGTAAAGCATTAACTACACATAATCTAGTTGAAAAAATTGCTTTTACAGGTGGTCCTGAAACTGCAAAACATATTGTAAAAAATTCTGCTGAAAACTTATCTCAGGTAAGTTTAGAGCTTGGTGGCAAAAGCCCTGTTGTAGTTTTTGATGATGCTGAACAAGAAAATGCCCTTAATGGAATTACTGCTGGGATTTTTGGTGCTAGTGGACAGAGTTGCATTGCTGGATCAAGACTTTATATCCAATCAAAAATTTATGATGAATTTTTAGATAAATTAGTAGCTAAAGCAAAAAAAATAAAACTTGGTTCTCCAATGGATAAGGATACTCAAATGGGTCCCTTAAATAGCTTTAAACAATTAGAAAATATTGAAAAAAATATCAAAGCTACTATTGAACAAGGTGGAAAAATTAGATGTGGTGGAAAAAGATCAAGTATTTCAAATAAAGGGTATTACTTTCCTGCTACAATAATTGAATGTAAAAATCATAATTTACCTGTAGCAGAAAATGAATTATTTGGACCAATATTGTCCGTAATGAAATTTGATACCGAAGAAGAAGCAATTAAACAAATGAATGACAATAAATACGGTTTATCTTCTGGGATTTACACTTCAAACCTTGGAAGAGGTATGAGAGTTTCTAAGGCTGTTAGAGCAGGAATAACTTTTGTAAATACATATAGATTAATTTCTCCAATGGCACCATTTGGTGGTATTAAAGATAGTGGTTATGGTAAAGAAGCGGGCATCGAGTCGATCAAGGAATATACAAGAATAAAAACAACATGGTATAATTCTTCGGATAAACCGATGACTGACCCATTCACAATGGGATAATTAGTTGCCTTTAAAACATCTATTAATTTTACTTTTTATAGCGATAGCACATGGCAGTGCCTTTCCTATTACAAAATTGGTCTTAAATGACTCTGTTCCTCCAATTTTAATGTCATCTCTTCGAATGGGGTTAGTTTTAGTTTTGCTAATTCCATTTTGGAAATTTAGGATTCCCGAAAAAAAATATATTACACCATTAATAGCCTTTTCAATTTCTATGGGAGTTATGGTTTATGCATTCATGACTTTATCTCTTTACTATTCATCAATTGTTTCTCCTGTAATTGTAGGCTCACAACTAGCTATACCATTTGGTATTCTTGCTAGTGCAGTAATGCTTGGTGAAAATATTAGTTTTAAAAAATGGATGCTAATCATTGCTTCTTTCATCGGGATCTTGATAATATTTTTTGACCCAAAACTTACAGATAATTTCTTAGGTTTATTTTTTGCAAGTTTAATGGCTTTGTTTTTTGCTTTAGCTCAAGTTTATTCAAGAAAATTAAGAGATTTAGATATTAGCCTAACAAATGCATTTACCGGTTTATTTGGTTTTGTAATTTTACTTGTTGTATCATTTCTTATCGAGGGAAATACTGTTGTGAATGTTAGATCAATCAATTTTAATTCTTGGGTTTTAATATCATATCAAGCTATTGTGGTTTCATTAGGGGCTCATTTGTTAATGTTTTATTTATATAAATTTTATACAGTTGGACAAATTTTTCCCTCTTATTCTTTATTCCCGATCTTTGGTATAGCACTTTCTTTTTTAATCTTTGGTGAAGTTCCAACTGCGCTGTTCATATTGGGTGGTATAATTGTAATAACCTCAGTCTTTTTGCTTCATAAAATAAAATAATTCGCTTGTTGAAAATTTTTATAAATAAGCTTTAATTCTCTTTTTATAAATTTTTAACAATAATAAGGAAAATAATGAAAAAACTATTTATTGCTGCATTTATGTTTGTATCAACTTTTACATCAAACGTATTCGCAGACGGACACGCGATAAAAATGGGGATCATTTTAGGATTTACTGGTCCTATTGAATCACTAACACCAGCTATGGCTGCATCAGCAGAGCTTGCATTTAAAGAAGCTTCTGACTCTGGTTCACTTTTAGGTGGAAAAAAAATTGAAGTAGTAAGAGCAGACTCAACTTGTGTTGATTCAGCAGCGGCAACTGCAGCAGCTGAAGGTGTTATTGCACAAGGTGTTGCAGCTATTATGGGTGCAGACTGTTCAGGTGTAACTGGTGCTATAGCATCAAATGTTGCTGTACCAAATGGTGTGGTAATGATTTCACCTTCAGCTACATCACCAGGATTGACAACTTTAGATGATAAAGGATTCTTTTTTAGAACGGCTCCTTCAGACGCTAGAGGTGGACAAATCCTAGCTGACATCACTAAAGATAGAAAAGTAAAAAGTGTTGCTATTACTTATACTAATAATGACTATGGAAAAGGTTTGGCTGATGTTTACGAAGCAGCAGTTAAAGCTCATGGAATTAAAGTAACAACTGTATCAGCTCATGAAGATGGTAAAGCAGATTATTCATCTGAAGTAGCCACTTTAGCATCAGCTGGTGGAGATGCTGTTGCTGTAATTGGATATCTTGACCAAGGTGGAAAAGGAATAATTCAAGGCTCTCTAGACTCTGGTGCATTTGATAAATTTATATTGTCTGATGGAATGATCGGTGATTCTTTAACTAAAGCTTTTGGAAAAGACTTGAATAAATCATTTGGTTCTTTGCCAGGTTCAACTGCTAAAGGAGCAGGTGTATTTGCCAATGTTGCTAAAGCAGCAGGAATAGACTCTTCTGGACCATATACAGGAGAATCTTATGATGCTGGTGCATTGATCGTTCTTGCGATGCAAGCTGGTAACTCCGCTGACAGGGCTTCTATTGCTAAAAATGTAATGGATGTTGCTAACGGACCTGGAACAAAAATTTATCCAGGTGAGCTTAAAAAAGCTTTAGATTTATTAGCTAAAGGTAAGAAAATCGATTACGAAGGAGCTACTGGAGTTACATTTACTAAAGTTGGTGAAGCAGAAGGCTCATTCCTTGAAAAAGAAATCAAAGGTGGAAAATTTAAAACTAAAAAACAAAGATAATTAATATTATAGTTTAAAAACTCTCAGCAGTGAAAATTGCTGAGGGTTTTTTTTTATCTAAAAATTACCAATAATTCTAAAAAAACCAAATATTGATATAAATATAAGAAAGTAAAAAACAAATTTTCTATAACTCTCTTCTTTACTTTTAACGAAAAATTTATCCCCAATAAAAACACCTATTGGTAAAATAATAATCAACGGCAGTGTTCTATAAATGGTTGTTAGATCTACAATTCCTGAAAAAAAACTAAGTACAAAAGCATAAATGTCAGTTAAAAAAAATAATGCTGCTAACGAACCTCTAATTATTGCAGGCTGAATACTGGTAACTAAAAGAAAAAGTGCAACAGGCATTCCTCCTAATGTAGTTAATCCATTCAATGTTCCAGAAATTATTCCAGTAAAAAATTTTCCATAATTATTATTAATTTTTGTGTTCACATAACCTCTCATTAATAAAAATGAAAAAAATATTACTAATACACAAACTGATAAGTGCGTAGTATCTGGTGATAAATGTTTTAATAAATAAAGACCAACAGGTGAACCAAAAGCTATTCCAATCAATAATTTTAGAACAAAATTCCAATCAATTTTATTCCATATGTATGGAATCATAAAAATACTAATTATCACCTCAAGTATTAGAATAATTGGAACTATTTCTATTGCAGGAAGAATAAAAGAAAAGCCAGAAATACATGTGGCTGAAAAACCAAATCCATTAAAACCTCTTATAATAGATGCAATAAATACTATAAATATTATAAAATAAATTTCGACTAAACTTAATTGAAAATAAGATAAAAATTCCACTTTATCTTCTCTCTTTAAGATCTGCTCTTAATGTTGATAAAATAATTATAACTAAAAAAATTAAACAAATTAAATTCATTGTTTTCCAGCTTGTCAATGTTAAGAAAACACCTGCTGATAAACTTGCTATTGCTTGGATGGAGTAAACAATTAAATCATTAAAGCCTTGTGCTTTAAATTTTTCATCTTCTCTGTAGGATAGAACTAATAAACTTGTCCCAGATATAAATAAAAAATTCCAGCCAAATCCTAAAAATACTAGTGCTATCAAGTAATTAACAAAGTTTTGCTCAAACAAGCTTATTAAAATTGTAATTAGGAATAAAGTAACACCTGCATGCATTATTTTACTATGACCAAATTTTCTAATTAAATTTCCTGTAACTAATGATGGTAAAAACATTGCTGCGATATGAAATTGGATTACAAATCCCGTCTCAGTTAAACTTATTTTTTCCATTACATGCATACTTATTGGTGTTGCTGTCATTAAAAAAGACATTACTGCGTAGGCAAATGCAGAAGCTAATAAGGCTTGTAGAAATCTTGGTTGTGAAATTAACTCTAAATAACTACGTACAATTATTTTATTAACACGATTTGGTTTATGTCCATCTTTATAAAATAATAAAAAAATTGTTGAACTGAGTGTTAAAGCTGCAAGAGCAATATAAGATCCAGCATATAAATGTTCAGCTATAATATCTTTTGTTATATTAGCAACATTAGGTCCTATGAAAGCTGAACCTATTCCTGCTAATAATATTATTGATATTGCTTTAGGTGCCATATCTTTTTTTACTGTTTCAACAGCTGCAAAACGATATTGATGGCTAAAAGCTACTCCTGCACCCAGTAAAAAACATGAACAATTAAAAAGAATAAAACTTTCATTAATTATTGAGTAAGCTGCAAGTAGTGATGACAATGAGCTTACTACAGAAGCGAGAATAAAACCTGCTCTTCGACCAATTATACTCATGATCTTTGCAGCAAAAATAGCAAAAATAGCTATACCTACAATTGACAATGCCATCGGTAGAGTTGCTAATGATTTTACTGGACTAAATTGAGACCCAATTATTCCACTTAAAAAAACTGTTACGGGTGCTGCTGTGAAAGCAAAGACCTGACTTAAAATCAGCAACCATAAATTTTTATTCATTAAAAAAAATATTTATCGCCGATATACATGGCCCATGCTACTGCAGCGCCCAAAATAATATATTTCATAATATGGTTACTTTATTTCGATTTTTTCAGGAAGTATACCTTTTGGTCTGTATCTCATTATTAATAATAGTCCTATTCCCATCATTAAATACCTAAAGTAAGGAACACTTTCTACTAAATGTATTTTAAGTTCATGTGTTTCTGGTAATCCTGCTGTGGATAAATTTATTAAGAATAAAGCTATAGGTGCAGCCTCTATCCATAGGAACCAAACTGCAAATCCACCTAATATTGCACCAAAATTATTTCCACTGCCTCCAACTATTACCATCACCCAAATTAAAAAGGTATATCTCATTGGTCTGTAGCTTCCTGGGGTAAATAAGCCATCTTGAGTAACTAACATCGCACCTGCTATACCAACTATAGCTGAACCTAAAATAAAAATTAACAAATGTTGTTTTACTACATTTTTACCCATCGCATTTGCTGCTTCTTCATTATCTCTAATTGCTCTCATCATTCTTCCCCAGGGTGAATAAAGAGCTTTTTGAGTAATTATTAGTAGAGCAATAACTACAACTAAAAATAATCCTGAATAACAAAGTTTTACAAACACAGAAGATCCTTCAATTACCAATTGGTTAAGTGCAGCCTGCTTGTCTGTAACGGTTGAAATTAAATCGAGTTTGTTTGAATTAAATTTTGCAACTAGGTTAATAAACCATTCTTTTGTCTGTAGCTCTATTTCATATGGCACTGGTCTTTTTAGTCCAATAACATTTTTTACTCCCCTAGTTAACCAGTCTTCATGCTTGATGATGGCTATAACAATTTCAGAAATCAGGAGTGTAGCAATTGCTAAATAATCAGCACGAAGTCCTAGGGCAATTTTTCCAACAATAAAGGCAAGTCCTGCTGCAAAAAAAGCACCCACAACCCAAGAAAATACTATTGGTAATCCTAATCCACCTAGAAACCCTGTTGTTGCAGGGTTTACAGCCTCGATAGCTTCGATACTTGGTTCTGATGTAATTCTTAAAATTACAATTCCAGACACAATGATTGCAGCAATACCATAAGTTCTGATTTTTGATTTTTCAAAGTTTTTTAACACAAATCTTATAGCTAAGATCATCACCACAATTAACCATATGCACATTATAATGTTAAATCCACCAGCAACCCAAGCCTCCTGCACAGGATCAACAGAGATCAAGACAGCAGCTAAACCTCCTAAAGCAGCATACCCCATTAATCCAAAATTAATTAAACCTGCATAACCCCATTGAATATTTGCACCCATTGTCATTACTGCAGAAATTAAACACATATTGAAAATTGATAAAGCAACATTCCATGACTGAAATATTCCAACAAGAATAATTAACCCCAACATTATTGTGTATGCAGCAATTACATTTAGATTTTTTCTCACAATACCTTTCCTTTAAATATACCATTAGGTCTATAAAGTAAGACAATTACCAATATAGAAAATGAAACAGCAAATTTATAATCTGTTGATAATAATTGTACTAATGTTTCTGGTTCCATGCTTTCTGGTAAAACATACATAAAAAATTTCTTGTATGCATATGTTAAAAATATTTCAGAAAAAGCTATTACGTAACCTCCAAGAAATGCCCCAAACGGATTTCCTATTCCACCCACAATTGCAGCTGCAAAAATTGGAAGCATATTATTAAAATAAGTGAACGGCTTGAAACTTTTATCTAAACCATACAATGCGCCACCAATAGTAGCCAAAATACCTGCAATAACCCAAGTAATCATAACTACTCTTTTAGGGTCAATTCCTGACAATAGTGCCAAATCTTCATTGTCTGAATAGGCTCTCATACTTTTTCCAGTTTTAGTTTTGTTTAAAAACCAAAATAAAATTGAAACTACAATAATTGTTATAAATACTGTCAGTACTTGACTAGATTTAATTGCTAAGCCTTCGTTTAGTCCAGTCATTTCTTTAAATTCGCCTGCTTTAATAATAAATTTTTCCCCATCAAAAAATCTTCTATCTGATGGACCAATTATTATTCTAACTACAGCTTGTGTTACAAACATTACACCAATACTAACCATTGCAAGTTGAACTGGAGGGCTTTTTTGAACTCGGTAATATCTAAATATAAATTTATCAATCAAAAGCATATAAGCAATACTAAAGATTATCGCAAAAGGTATTGCTATTAATGCTGTTGGCAGAATACCTAAAGAGATACCAAGTGATTGAAAATACCAAGTAAATAAAATGGTAATCATAGTTCCAAAAGCCATCATGTCTCCAGTAGCAAAGTTTGCAAACCTCAAAATTCCATAAATTAAAGTTACAAAAATTGCACCTAAAGCTAATTGTGAACCATAAGCAAGAGCTGGAACAAAAATATAATTTAATAATAATATAATCGCATTGATAAAATCCATATTACCCTCCTAAGAAAGAGCTTCTTACTCTTGTGTCATTTAATAGGTCTTTTCCTGTTCCTGAGTATTTATTTTCACCGGTAACTAAAACATAACCTCTATCAGATATGTTAAGAGCTTGTTTGGCATTTTGCTCTACCATTAAGATAGCAACATTGGTTCTTTTTACTTTAATTATGTGATCAAATAGTTCGTCCATTACTATTGGGGAGACACCAGCAGTAGGCTCATCTAACATTAATACTGATGGTTTAATCATTAAAGCTCTACCAAGTGCTACTTGTTGTCTTTGTCCACCAGATAGTTCGCCTACTAACTGACTTTTTTTTTCTCTTAAAATTGGAAACAATTCATAAATCTCCTGAATAATATTTTGAAAATTATCATCACTTAAATATGCTCCCATTTCTAAATTTTCTTCAACACTCATTCCTGCAAAAACATTTTTTGTTTGTGGCACAAAAGAAATTCCCTCTTTAACTCTATCTTGTGGTGAAAACTTAGAAATATCCTTGCCATCAATAAAAACAGAGCCTGACTTTAAATTTAAAAGGCCCAACATGGCTTTCATTGCAGTTGATTTTCCAGCACCATTTGGACCAAGTATTGAAACTATCTCACCTCTATTCACATCTACCGAACAAGAATTAATAATATCTGGGCCGCTACCATAACCTCCTGTCATCTTTATACCTTCAAAAAAAGCCATTAATTTTTGCCCTTTAACTTTGATCCTCTTCCTAGATAACTCTCTATTACTTTTTCATCTTTTTTTGCTTCTTCAGCAGTTCCTTTAAATAAAACTGACCCCTCAGCCATCACAATTACAGGGTCACATAGTCTGCTAATAAAGTCCATATCATGCTCAATCATACAAAATGTGTAACCCTGTTCCTTATTCAATTTTAGTATTGCTGTTCCCAAATCTTTTAGAAGTGTTCTGTTAACTCCCGCTCCTACTTCATCAAGTAAAACTAGTTTAGCATCCACCATCATAGTTCTTCCAAGTTCTAATAGTTTTTTTTGTCCCCCTGAAAGATTGCCTGCTAATTCATTTGATAAGTGTTTCAAATTTAAAAAATCAACTACATCTTGTGCTTTTTGTTTTATTTTAAGTTCTTCTGTTCTTACTAAATTAGGTTTGAATAATGCAGTCATTAATTTTTCTCCTGACTGATTTGCAGGAACCATCATTAAATTTTCAAGAACTGAAAGATTTGTAAATTCATGAGCAATCTGAAAGGTTCTTAAAATTCCTTTTGAAAATAATTCATAAGATGGAATATCAGTTACATCTTCATTATTAAAAAAAACTTGTCCCTCAGAAGACTTTAAATTTCCAGCAATTAAATTAAATAATGTGGTTTTTCCTGAACCATTTGGTCCTATTATTCCTGTAATTGATCCCTTTTGAATTTCTAGTGAGCAATTTGAAACTGCAGCTAAACCACCAAAATATTTGGATAAATTTTTGATTTGTAAAATATTTTGAATCATAAAAAATTATTTTTCTAATCTTTTATGAATACTATTTAATGTATTTTCTAACTTTTTATAAAAACCAGCTTTAGAAAGTTCTTTTACGCCCTGTTCATTTAGACCTTTTGGAGTTTGTGAGTCTTTAACTAAGTATTTTAAATCTTTTTTAGAATTAATAACTGCGTCTTCTGATAATGCTAAAAATAAAGATGTTATATATTTTTGTGCATTATCTCGTTTAACTCCTCTTTTTACTAACCAGTTTGTCATTACTCTTAATAATTCATAAAATGGTGCCATCATTCCAGACGTTGACCAAAAATTGATTGAAGATTTTTCATTTTTTATTTCAACTGTTGTGCCAATTTTATTGAAAAAATCTTTTACTTTTTTATTAGGTGGGCAAATGGGAACGGGTCCTTTTTTTAAAGATATGGGCGGTAATGGTATGGCTCTAACTATTTTTGCTTTTACTTTAATTGCTTTTTTTAATTCTGATAAAGTGATTGTTGATATAAAACTAATGATTGTTTGAGTAGGTCTAAAATTAAGATCTTTAATAATTCTCTCTCCTACTGATGGTGTAACTGACAAAAAAACCCAATCACAATTATCAACTATTTTTTGATTATCTTTTGTAATTACTACTTTTTTGAATTTTTTCTGAAGCTGATTTGCTATTTTTTTATTTCGAGCAGATATAAGAATTTTAGTAAATGATATTTTTGAACTACAAATACCATTAATTACTGATGATGCTATTTTTCCAGTTCCTATAAAGCCTAATTTCATAAATATTCAATATAGACGACTTATTATAATTTTAAAATTAATTAATAAATGAATTTAAACGAATCTGTTAAATAACTGTATTCAAAAATGCCAAGAGTACTCCAGCTGATACAGTTGCATAAAAAAAGTTTTTTTTAGTCTTTATAAAAACTATTAAACCTACGGCAACTACAATAAACCTTAATAAATAATCTGCTTCAGATAAAACACCAGCTGGGAAAATAATTATTCTTGCAAGTAATGCTGATAGGGTCGAATAAGCTAAACAGTTAAACCATTTAAATATTTTAGAAGTTTCTTTTATTTTTTTTGAAGTTATTACTCCAAGAAATCTTGATATATAGGTTGCTAAAGATGTTATCAGAATTGCTAGAAATATATTAGTTGCCATTTAATTCTCCTATATAAAAAGCTAAAGTTCCAGCAGTGAAGCCCCCAAGTAATATGCACCATTCTGGTGATATAAAATAAAATAAAATTCCAAAAAAAGATCCAAATAAAATAGCTAAAATCATTTGAATATTTCTCATTGCAACAACCATCACACATATAAAATAAACAGGATTTACAATTGCTAATCCAATCATCATGTCTTTATTCAAATAATCAGCAATAAAAAAACCAAACCCTGTGGCAGAAACTGCAACCAATAAATTTGCTGCACCAACTCCAATCCAAAAGTCTAAGCGATATTTTCTTTCAACTGCTTTGTAATTATCTTTCATAATTAACCATGCAGATACAGCTATAAAATGACAGGCAACATAATATTTTAATTTTGGTTGGCTTTTATGTGTTAACAATGGAAATAATGAGACAGTCATAGGATATAATCTTGCATTAACTAACCACACTGCTAAAAAAATATTTAATAAAGAGGTTCCTATAATTATTGACTCTGCCATAATCAATGAACCAGGCAAAGCATAAGTAAAAAACGTTGAAAGAATACTTTCTTGAAAATTTAGTCCAATATTTTTAAACAAAGCACCTACTGCTATAAAACTTGCACCTAACGCAATCGCAGGGCTGTTAAAACCTTTTACAGCACAAAAACCTTTTAAAAAAAATTTTACATTAACCATTTAGTGCTATTATTATTCCAATTATTACTAACACGCACGCTGAAATTGTATTAATTGTTTTTGGATTAGCTTTTATCCAAACAATTAATTTTCTAGCGAGAACAGCATAACCAACTAAAGATAAAAAATCTAAAACCACATAAGTTGTAATTAAAATAAAAAATTGAACAACATAATTAGAATTAAAATCAATAAACTGTGGAAAAATTAATGGAAAAAACATCCATGCCTTTGGACTTGTCCCAGCAACTAAAAAACCATCTTTAAAAAATGAAAAAAAACTTTTTGAAATGATTTTGCTTGAACTTACACCTTTTGGTCTTGAATTATAAATATCATAAGCAAGATAAAGCAAATAAATTATTCCTATCCACTTAGATACTTTTAAAAAATTAGGATTATCAATAAAAAAAGATCCAAGAACAAAAATCACTAATGTTGCTTGAATAATATTTGCGGTAACATCACCAAGAGCTGTCCAAATACACTTCTGTATTCCATAATTCATTGAATATGAAATGATAACAATTCTAGGTGTGCCTGGTGTTATAAATAAAAATAAAATTATCTGTAGAAAAAGGAAATAATTGACTGGGAGCATTTTTTGGATTTTTTTGGATAGTCCAAAAAAACCGGGAGCTAAAGATGGCTAAGATGGACTATCTAAATTCCATAATATCATTTTCTTAAATAAAATGCATTAATCATTTTTTTCAATTATAAAGGATTTATGAAAAAAAAAGGTCACACCCCCATCACAAGGGTCAAAAATCCAGAGCCCCATATTGATGACCCAGATTGGATCATTTGGGCTGCCTGGGCTGACCGGATCACTTTTGAAGAAATTGAAAAAAAAACTGGAAAAACAGAATCTGAAGTAATTAAAATAATGCGAAGATCTATAAAACCTACTTCATTTAGATTGTGGAGAAAAAGAGTAAATCAAAAAAGTATAAAACATAGGAAAAAGTTTGAATATTCAAGAAAAGAAATTACTAGTAAAATTAAAAAGAATGATTATTTATAAGTCATGAAATCAGTAACAATTTATACAGGTCCACTTTGTAATTTTTGTGATGCAGCAAAAAGATTACTAACAAGAAATAATGTTGAATATAAAGAAATAAATATTGCAACTGTTGATGGTGCTATGGATGAAATGATTAAAAAAGCTAATGGAAAAAGAACAATTCCTCAAATTTTTTTTGATGATCAGCACATTGGTGGCTACGATGAAGCAAGGGCTCTCGAAAAAGAAAATAAATTACAAGATCTTTTAAAATAAAACGAAATAAATAACTAAAAAAATTAAAGTATATTCAAAAAAACTTTTAAAAGTTGTTATTTGTTTTTCATTAAATCTTTGATTGATATTTTTTTTCAATAAATAAAAGCCAACATTGACTAATAAAACTCCAATTATAACACCAATAACTGTAGATTTTACTGTAAAGTTTTTATAACCAAAGTAACATGCTGCAATTAAACTAAACCAAGAAATTTTTGTAATAAAAATTTTAAATATTATACCAGCCTTTTTACTAAACACAGATTGTGTTTTTATTATCGAATAAGACCAAACAATTCCAATTAAAAAACTAATATATTTTATAATCATTCTTCTTTAAAAACTAAGCAAACACCATTGTTACAATATCTTTTACCTGTTGGTTCTGGGCCATCTTCAAATATGTGGCCATGATGACCTCCACATTTTTTACAATGATACTCAGTTCTTGCATAACCTAATAGATGATCTGTTTTGGTTTCAAAAACATCAGGTAAAGACTTATAAAATGAAGGCCATCCTGAACCACTTTCATATTTTGTATTTGAATCAAATAATTTTTCTCCACAATTGGCACAGTGATAACTACCTTTTCTTTTTTCATAGTTTAATTCACTAGTACCAGGTGCTTCAGTTCCATCTTCAAATAAAACTAATTTCTGTTCAGCTGTTAAATCTTTATTAATTTTTTTTGTCATAAATTATTCAATAATCCTTATTGGTTTACCTGCAACGCACGCCTCTAGTGCTTCAATCATTTGTGTATAAAATTTTGTATAATTTTCAGCTGTCACATAACCAACATGTGGGAGTAATAGAGCATTTGGTAAAAATCTTAATTTATTATTTTCTGGTAATGGTTCTTTCTCATAAACATCCAGTCCTGCTCCGGCAATAACGTTAGTTGATAATGCAATAATTAAATCATCTTCATTAATAATAGACCCTCTTGATGTGTTAATTAAAAATGCTGTTTTTTTCATCATATCTAATTCTTTTAATTTAATTAACTCTTTATATCTTTCCCCTCCTTGAACGTGAATAGATAAAAAATCTGATGTTTTTAATACATCCTCTTTACTACAAGGAAGCACATCAAGTTCTTTACATTTGTCTAAATTTAAATTTTCACTCCATGCAATAACTTGCATTCCAAATGCTTTACCAATTTTTGCAACTTCAGAACCAACTCTTCCAAGTCCCACTAACCCTAAAATTTTTCCCTTAAGCTCAAAGCCTATAGTTGTTTGCCAATACCCCTGATACATATTGTCAATTTCTTCCTTAAAGTTTCTAGCTAACCCTAAAATTAGACCCCAAGTTAATTCAGATGTTGGTGTAAAATTAATCTCAGTTCCACAAACTATAATTTTTCTTTTTTTTGCAGCCTCAAGATCTATGGCTTTATTTTTTGATCCACTTGTTATGACATACTTAAGTTTATCTAAATTATCTATTAGATTTTTAGTGATTGGTGTTCTTTCTCGCATGACAAGAAGTGCCTCAAAATCTGATAGCTGATCTATTGCGTCGGCCTCATCGGTAAAAGGTTCATCAAAAATTTTGAAATCATATTTTCCAGATAATTTTTTTAAATCCACAAATTCCTGTGAAACATTTTGATAATCATCTAATATTGCAACTTTAAGCATTTATAATTTTTTGTTTGATAGAATTAAACCTAATACAATCAAAACTGAGCCAATGAAATGAAAAAAATAAAAATTTTCATTAAAAAAAAACATCGCTAAAATTGTACTGAACAAAGGTATTAATGATAAAAAAATACCTGCTCTATTTGCTCCTATAATAGAAACTGCTCCTGCCCAACAATAATAGGAGCCGATACTAGGAAATAATGCAAGATAAATTAAAATATAACTTAAGTTGATATCAAATTTTATAATTTTTCCCTGAGAGATTTCAAATAAAAATTGAGGCAATATAAATAACAAACCAAAAGTACACAAAATATGAACCAAGGTTAGAAGCGGTAATGTAAATTTTTTTTTCTTTAAAAAAGACGAATAAAGACCCCAAGTAATCACACCCCCAATCATTATAATATCACCTTTGTTAAAATTTAATGATAGTAAGATATTAAAATCAAGTTTGGTAATAATTGATAAAATTCCTAATACTGAAAGAATTAATCCCATAATTTGAAATCGATTAGTTTTTTCAATCTTAAATATAAAGCATAAAAGGATTATCATTGCTGGAATAGCAGTATTAAAAAGCGAAGCATTGATTACCTGTGTATGTACGAGAGCAAGATATGTAAATGAATTAAACAAACCCACACTTGTTAAAGCTAGGAAAAATAATAAAGGTAAGTTTTTGAGAATTACTTCTTTATGCTTTATTATTTCTTTATATGTAAACGGTAACAATATTAGCCAAACAAGAGACCACCTAAAAAATACCAGTGACATTGGGGGAATGTCTTCAACAAAAGCTGCTTTACCAACTATAAAATTGCCTGCCCAAAATAATGTTGCTAGAACCAACATTGTATAAGCTTTAAAATTTTGGGTCACTTAATTAAATCTTGATGAGCTATAAGGCTTTAAATCTAAATTTGTATTTTCTTCAGCAATCATCCCTGAAATTATCTTCCCTGAAATTGGTCCTAAAGTCCATCCTAAATGATGATGTCCAAAGCAATAAAAAACATTTTTATGGTTTTTTGAAGGACCTATTACTGGTAAAAAATCTGGCATACTTGGTCTAAAACCTAACCATTCATCTTCATGTTCTGGTAGGTCCCCAAGCATATATTTTGCGTTATTGATTAAATTTTTAATTCTTCCTTTTGAGATTGGGTTGTCCAAACCTCCAAACTCTACCGTACCAACAACTCTAAGTCCTTGTTCCATTGGAGTGATACCAAATCCTCTATTTTGAAAAATTACAGGTCTAGTTAAGAGATGGTCGCAGCCTTTAAAGTGAACATGATAACCTCTTTCAGTGTCTAATGGTATTCTTTCATCTAAATTATCTGTCAATTTTTTAGAAAATGCACCGCAAGCAATAACTATTTTATCAAAATGAAAACTTTGCGATTCAGATTTGACAATTGGTTTTTCATTTTCAAATTTAATATTTTCTATATTTGACTTTAAAAAGTTCCCCCCTTTTTTAACAAAAAGATCAAATAATTTTAAAAGTATTTTTTTTGGATTTCGTGCATGTCTTCCATAACGATAGTAGACACCACCATGATAAAAAGGTTTAATATTTGGTTCAAGGTCGTGAATTTCTTTAGGGGTTACGACTTGCTGATCTACTCCAAGTTCATTTCTTACTCTAATTTCAAGCTCCCTACTCTTTAAACTTTGGTCATTCCAAATATAAAGTATTCCCTTCTTTTCAACTAATCCTTCAAGGTCAATTTCATCAAATAATTCATCATAAGCTGGCAACGCCAAATCTAAAATTTGATGCATATTCTTCGCGGTATGCATCATTTTACTAGTTGAACAATTTCTTATGAAGCGTAAGAACCATGGAATCATTTTGGGAACATAATTCCATTTAAGTGCAAGCGGTCCTGATGAACTTAGAAGCATTGCAGGTACGTCAGTTAAAATATCTGGCCTGTTTATTGGTACTGAAGCATATGGTGAAAAATGACCTGCATTACCATATGATGCAGCTGTGTTTCCAGGGTCTTTTTTATCAAAAATAGTGACTTCAAAACCTTTTTTTTGAAGAAAAAGTGCATTTGAAACTCCTTGGATTCCTGCACCCACAATTCCTATTTTTAGTTTTTTTTCCATAGAGTTTTATATAATTCTTATCCTTGTTTTTTCTCGCGACAAAATAGACAAATTTACTATTTATGCAATTAACTGTTTATGATTTATCTTGGCACTCATTACAATTGCAAATCCTATCATTGTTGCAAGCATTGACGAACCACCATAAGAAAGAAGTGGCAATGGTGAACCCACAATAGGAAGTAAGCCTAATACCATTGACATATTGACTGTAATATAGAAAAAAATTGCAGAGCCAAATCCATAGCAATAAAGTTTTGCAAAAAAACTTCTAGAAATTGATCCTATCCTAATGACTCTATAGATAAGTGTTATATAAATAATTAAAAGGCCAAGAGAACCTAAAAAGCCATGTTCTTCTGCAAATAAGGTAAATATAAAATCAGTATGTTTTTCTGGTAAAAATTCTAGGTAACTCTGAGTTCCTTTTAAAAAACCCTTCCCTGTAAATCCTCCAGAGCCAACTGCTATTTTAGATTGAATTATTTGATATCCTGCTCCTAAAGGATCTCTATCTGGATTAAGAAAAGTTAAAATTCTTAACTTTTGATAATCTTGTAAAAATGCAATTGCAAATGGTGCTGAAATTAATAACGAAAAAAAAGAATATAAAAAATATTTTATGTTTAAACCTGTAAGCCATATAACAACCAACCCACTTAAAGCAATTAATATAGAGGTTCCTAAATCTGGCTGACTAATCACAAGCATCATTGGTAAAATTAGAATTACTATTGCTGTTAACAAATTTTGAAAAGAATTAACTTTATCTAGTTGTACACGATGATAGTACCTGGCCAAACATACTATTATTGCAACTTTCATTAACTCTGAAGGTTGTAAATTAATAAAATATAGATCAACCCATCTTTGAGAGCCAGATGCTTTAACTCCATATAATGAAGCCCATATTAAAAGTATTAAAACAATGACATAAAATATATAGGCCGTGTAATGCCAAAATCTAATATTAAAAAATGATAGAATAATCATCATTGGAAAAAAAACTAAGAATTTTGATATGTGGCTTTTACTATGAAATAATAATTCACCTCCATCAGTAGAATACATTGCAAAAGACCCAATAACTCCTAAAAGAAAAATACAAAATAATAAAATGAAATCAAAATTCATAAATTTTTGAAAAATAGTTTGTTCGCTGCTTATTGAATTAAATTGCATTTTATATCTTTAGTAATTTTTCTTTTCTGATTTTTTCTCTTTCTTCGTGTCTATCTATAATTAATTTAAAAAGTTTTTTTGCTATAGGTGCTGCTGCTACACTTCCAGAACCTCCATGTTCGACCAGTACACTTAATGCATATCTTGGATTTTTATAAGGTCCAAACGCAACATACAAAGCGTGATCTCTTTCATTGTATGGAATTTCAATAGTTTTTAAATCTAACTCTCTTTCTCTTTCTGTAATTCTTTTAACTTGTGATGTTCCCGTTTTGCCTGCAAATTGATATTTAGGATCTTTTATTCTTGATGAATAAGATGTTCCCCTAACTTCATTTGTTGAAACAAACATTGCATTTTGAATAAACTTAATATTTTCTGGGTTTCTAAACAAAGGCTGATGTTTCTTTTCTTTAATAAAACTAAGTAATTGCTCACTAGCTTCTGTAAGACCTTTTTTTGACTCTGTAAAATTTTTATAATTTTCATCTATCTGTGACTTGATAACTTCAAAGGGCACATCGTCATTGCTGGATGTTATTTTGGGATAAATTTTATAGCCTCCGTTCGCTAATTGCGCTGTCATTAAACATAGTTGCAATGGTGTAGTCTGAATATAACCTTGACCAATACCTGTAATTAAAGTCTCCCCTATCACCCATCCTTTTCCAAGAGCATTTTTTTTCCATTGTGTATCAGGAACTAATCCTTTTTTTTCATTACTATAAATTTCGTTTAAAACTCTTTCTCCAAGTCCAAACTTCAGAGCTGTTTGTTTTAATCGATCAACTCCAAGTTTTCTTGCAATTTCATAAAAATATGTGTCACAAGACACTTTCATAGCATTTTTTAAATCTACAACTCCATGTCCCTTTTTTTTCCAACAATGATAAGTTTGACCGTACATTTCAGTTTTTCCTGTGCAATTAACTTTAAATTTTGTGGAAACAACATCATTCTCTAAAGCGGAAAGAGCTACTATTGGTTTGATAGTTGATCCTGGAGAATACAATCCAGATAAAGTCTTATTTACCAAAGGTTTAAGAGGATTATTCCTAATTAATTGCCAGTCATCCTGGCTAATACCAAATAAAAATAAGTTAGGATCAAATGATGGAGATGAATGCATGGCAATTATATCTCCTGTATAAATATCCATTACACTAATTGAGCCAGCTACGTCTTTAAGTAATTCATTACTAAGTTTTTGAACTTCAGTATCTATTGTAAGCTTAATTGTTTTTCCTTGTGTTCCCTCTTCATGGTCTATTTGATTAATTCTTTTTCCATACGCGTTAACCTCATATCTTTGTACACCATTTGATCCTATTAAATCATTTTCAAATGATTTTTCTAACCCTGTTTTACCTACTCTAAGTCCTGGCACATGGTTATTCTTAATTACTTCATTGTTTAAGATATCTTTTTCACTAGCCATACTTACATACCCTAAGACGTGAGTATAATTTTCGCTTAACGGATAATCACGAGATACTGAAAGAACAGGTTTTGCTCCAGTCAACTCATGCAAAAAGAAATTAATTTTAGTAAATTGTTCCCAGGTTAAATTGTCAGATACAATTAAAGTTTCCCAAGATTTTTGACTGTTCTTTTTTTTAATAATTTTATTAAATTGTTTATCACTTAAATTTAAAAGTTCTTTAAGTCTTAACATTAAGCTTTTGAAATTTTCTACTTGTTCAGGAACAACATGTAGTTGATATACTTTAAGATTTCCAGCAACTACATTTCCAAAATAATCTAAAAATTCTCCTCTTACTGGCGGCAATCTCCATTCTCTTAATCTATTTTTATCAGATAAGGTTCGATACTTTTTATTTTCTGTAATTTGTAATGAAAATAATCTTATAATTATTCCTGTAAAAACAACAAACTTTGCTGCACCAATAATAAACATTCTTCTATTAATAGTAAGAAGTTTTTCTCCACCAAAATGATTACTCTGCATTCCTGTATCCTACAAAAAAATTTTCAATAAAATGAAATATATAAGTAAAAAAAATATAAAAAGTAAATGTGAATAAAGTATTGATAATACTATTTGTATGATCAATATCATATTCAAAAATAAAAACTAAAAATATATATGAAAATGAATTTATAATTAAAAGAGTAAACAAAAAGAAAAGCCAATCTTTAACAAGATTGGGTCTTAATGTTATATTTCTTAAATATGATGCAAAACCACACAATAACAAAAATAATAAACTACTGATTCCCATTGGCAACCCAACAATGACATCATTAAACAATCCTGCAATAAAGAGACTCACATAACCTAAGGCTTCTTTTCTCTTTAAGGTGTAGTAAAAAATTAGTATGTAGCTAAAATTAAATGAAAAATATTTTATTCCAACATCGTTAAAGTCTAAATCATTCATTACAGACACAAAAAGTAAAATCATTGGAAAATATTCAAAAAAAATTCTAATAATATTATTGTTTCTTAAATTGCCCATTTACATTTTTCCTTTTTGTAGAACACAGTTTTTATATTCTGGTGTTCCTACTTTATAAAGTTTATTAAAAATAGTTTTTCTACATTTGTGTCCATATAATAGATTTAATTCTAAGAATTCTATATTTTCCTTTTGTTTTTTTTGTTCTTCAACAG